>Ga0180434_10000498_pt1 | contig 57905 bp, 50 predicted proteins | sample SS_ome_7_FD_132453 | JGI IMG/M metagenome (GOLD analysis project Ga0180434, IMG submission 132453) | Hypersaline lake sediment archaeal communities from the Salton Sea, California, USA - SS_1_D_2 metaG | ecosystem: Environmental > Aquatic > Non-marine Saline and Alkaline > Hypersaline >...
ATCGGACGTCGGCGGCCCTCCGCTTGAGCTTATGCAAGGTGCTTGAAACCGACGCCCGAACGCTGTAGTCTGCGAGATGAATCGAACAGGTGCTGTCTTGCCCTCGGGTGCGTTGCCCGAACCAGCAAACATCACAGGCCCCGAAGGGACTGAACGGTTACATTTATCATTCAGCATTCGCCTTGTGGCCTCGTCATTCTCTTGTTTGATTTCGCCCCCTCGTGCGTATAATAAGTACGGAACCGGCTGACCCGGAGGCTGCCGTGACCACGCTCATTCACTATCGCCCGTACCACGAGGTGCTCGCCCGCGTGGAGCAGGTGCGTTCGCGGATGCGCAGCCTCGCGGTCCTGGAAGGCCTCTTTACCCTCGTGACCGTTCTCTCCGGCGCGCTGCTGGTGCTGACGCTTGCCCAGGGGTACCTGCGGTTCGGGCCGGTGGGCCGGCTCATTCTGCTGGTCCTCGGCCTGGGCGTGTTCGCGGTGACGTTCTGGCGGTGCGTGGTCGTCCCGCTGCGGCTGGAGCCCAACGACAAGGAAGTGGCCCGCTTTCTGGAGACCCGCCTGCCGGACCTCGGCAACAGCCTCATCAACACGATTCTGCTGACCGAGGAGGCCCGCGCCTGGTCCAGCCCGCTGGTGGCGCGGGCCATCGACGAGGCGGCGGCGGGGTCGCGCCGCGTGGACCTGGCCTCGGCCGTCAGCGAAAAGCGGGCCAAGCGATGGGGGCTGGCCGCCTGCCTCGTTCTCGGCCTCCTGGCCGTCTTCGTCACCCTGGGCTACGGCCGGTTCACCTCGGCCGGCTTCCAGATCCTGATGCCGTTTTCGCACGTCCCCTCCGTGGGAGCGGTCCGGTTCCTTGCCGTCACGCCCGGCAACGCCCACTGGATCAAGGGCGAGCCCATGGTCATCAAGGCCCGAATCTCCGATCCCGGAGGCAAACGCTACGAGGGCGAGATCGAAATCACGGGCGAGACCGACGCCAAGACCGAACGCAACCCGCTACGATGCTCCCGGACCGACCTTGACCGGTTCACCTATCGCCTGCCCCAGGTGCTCGAACCGTTTACCTACTGCCTGCACGTGGGCGGCACCGAGAGCCGACGATTCCGCGTCCTCCTCAAAGAGCCGCCCCTCGTCGAGCGAATCGACGCCGTCTACCATTACCCCTCCTACACCGGCCTGGAGCCGAAGACCGTCGAGAACTGCGGAGGCGACGTGCGGTGTCTCGTCGGCACCCGGGTCCAATGGACCGCGCACGTGTCTTCCCCCGTTGAGGCCGCCACCTTGATGTTCGGCAGCGGCGAGAAGGTCCAGTGCCTGACCGACAACGACGGCCGGACACTCACCGGCCGCTTCACCGTCCTGAAGGACGACACGTACGAGGTCCACCTGGACGGCCAGGGGCCCGGCGGAGCGGCCGTCGTGCACCGGGTCGAGGCCTTGGTGGACGAACCGCCCGTCGTCAAGTTCACCGCCCCGGCCCGCGACGTGGCCGCCGCCCTCGGCGAGACCGTCCCGATGTCCCTCAAGGCCGCCGACCGCTACGGGGTGGCCAAGGTCCGCCTCCTTGCCCAGGCCGAGGGCCAGGCCCGGCCCCGGGTCCTCCGCACCTGGACGAAGTTCGCGGACCCCAAGGAGGCGGTCATCGACCACGGCCTCCACCTGGCCCGCGACCAGTATCGACGGGGCCAGACCCTCACCTACTGGGCCGAGGCCGTCGACGGCCGGACGTACCAGGGCGGCCAGACGCCCCGCGGCCCGAACCGGGCCACCACCGCCAAGTTCAAGATCCTCCTCCAGGACAAGGCGGTGGCCGCCGGGCACCGGCTGGAACACCTGTCGCGCCTCTTTGACCGGCTCCGCGACATCCTCCAGGCGCAGGAGGAGGCCCGCGCCGCCGCCGCCGGCCTGGCCGAGAGCAAAAAGGCCGCCGAGGTCCGCTCGGCCGGCGCCTCCCTGCACCGGGCCCAGGAGGCCATTCGCCGGGACACCCGCCGACTCGTCCGGGAGGTGGAGTTCGACGCCGAGACCGCCCCCATCCGCGAGACGCTCCAGGCGCTCTGTGTCAATGAGATGGCCTCGGCCGTCCGGGCCGCCGACACCGTGGCCGACCTCGCCGGCGAGAAGCCCCTGGCGCAGGTGCCGGCCCTCGCCCGCGCCCTGGGAAAGGAACAGGACGCCATCATCGCCGTCCTTCGCCGCCTCCTCGACATCACCGGCCGGCTCGCCGACGCCGTCCGCGACGAGCAGAAGCGGCTGTCGGCTTCCGATGTGCCGGACGATACCCTCGACGCCCTCAAGGAACTCCGCGACCGCCTCAAGGAGTTCCTGGACGAGCAGAAGAAGGTCATCGAGGCGTCCAAGGACCTGGCCAAGCGGCCGGTCGACGATTACCAGGAAACCGACCAGCGCGAACTCGCGCGCCTCAAGGCCATCGAGGACCAGTGGGATAAGTTCCTCACCGAGGCCATCGCCGACTTCTCCAAGGTGCCCGAGGTCGATGCCTCGAACCCCAGCCTCTGCAGGGAACTCATCGAGGTCAAGACCGACGTGGAGATGGCCGCCGACGCCCTCGCCAAAAAGGCCATGGACGTCGTCGTCCCGCTGGAGGAACTCGGCTTGGAGGCTGCCGAGGAGATCGTCGAGAACCTGGAGCGCTGGCTCCCCGACACGCCCGACCGCGAGCGATGGAGCCAGGAAGATTTCACCGGCGACTACGAAATCCCCCACGCCGAACTCCCCGAACAACTGGAAGACCTCGTCGGCGACCTCCTGGAGCAGGAGGAAGACCTCTTCGAGGAAATGGAAGACGTCACCTCGGACGCCGGCGACTCCTTCGATAAAGGCGCCGGATGGGACGCCATGGACGGGCCCATCTCCAGTTTCACCGCCAAGGGCGTCACCGGCAATCGCCTTCCCAACACCAGCGAAATCAGCGGACGCAGCGGCGAGGGCCGCACCGGAAAGGCCTCCGGCGAGTTCGTCGAGGAGACCGCCACCGGCAAGGGCGGCCGGCGGACCCCCACCCGCCTTTCGCCCGACGACTTTGCCAAGGGCGAGATTCAGGACACCAGCCAGGAGGCCCCCACCGGCGCCACCGGCGGCGGGAAGGTCTCCGGCGCCGGACAGGAGGGACTCGAAGGCCCCGTTCCCCCCGAGGTCCAGCGCCGCATGGGCGCCCTGGCCGGCCGACAGGCCCAACTCCGCAACAGGGCCGAGGGCGTCAAGGCCGGTCTCCAGGTCCGCAACTTCGACTCCTTCACCCTCGACCGGGCCATCGACGCCATGCGACGCGTCGAACGCGACCTGCTGGCCGGCCGGTACCGCAACGCCTTCCGCCGCAGGGACGTGGTCCTGGAGAACCTGAAGGGCAGCAAGATGCTCCTCTCCGGCCGGATGCGCGTCCGACGCGACTCCAGCGCCGCCCTGCCCGCCGAGGTCCAGAAAGACGTCCGCGACGCCCTCGAAAAGCCCATGCCCCGCGGCTACGAGGAGTACCTGAAACGCTACTACACTCGCCTCAGCGAGGGCGATTAGCCATTTTGGATTGCGGAACAACCCCTGTAGCCGCCGGCCTTGGCCGGCGCGTTTCCCATTCCGCCCTGTACTTCGGCGACGCCTTCCCGCCGAAGCCTGGTTTATCCTGGTGAGCCCCGTGAGCGCTTCCCGGAAGGAGAGCGCATGAGGATTCGGAGATTCCGCCTTGTGGCGGCAGTGGCCGCGGCGGCACTGGCCCCCCTTCTGGCCGCTCCGCTCCACGCCGCCGACTGGCCTCAGTGGCGCGGGCCGAACTTCAACGGCTCGAGCCCCGAGACCGGCCTGCCGGCCACCTGGAGCCGAACCGACGGCATCGCCTGGTCCGCAACGCTGCCTGGTCCCGCCGACGCCACGCCCATCGTCTTCGGCAAGCGGGTCTTCATCAGTTCCACCGATGCCGGCTCCCGGGCCCTGGTGGGCATGTGCCTCTCAGCCGAGGATGGCCGGGTCCTCTGGCAGAAGCGGCTCGGTACCGACGCCCGCGTGCCCCGCAACACCATGGCCTCGCCCTCGCCCGTCACCGACGGCAAGGTGGTCGTCTTCCTCTATGGCACCGGGGAGATGGCCGGCCTGACGGTGGAGGGAAAGGTCCGCTGGCACCGCGATTTGGGCCGGGAGTTCGGCAAGTTGGCCATCAAGTACGGCTACAGTTCCAGTCCGCTGCTCTACGGCGACCGGCTCTACGTCCCGATGCTCCGCCGGCCCTGGCCGTACCCCTACAACCCCGGACGCAGCACGCCGGCCGGTCGCAACCGCCGCCTCGACTCCTTCCTGCTGGCGATGGTTCCCGCCACCGGCAGGACGCTGTGGAGGCACGTGCGCCCGAGCGACGCCGTGGACGAATCGTTCGAGTCCTACGGCACGCCCGTGCCAGTGGAGGCGGGCGGACGGGTGGACCTCGTCCTCTCGGGCGGCGATTGCGTGACCGGCCACGACCCTGCCACGGGGCGCGAGCGCTGGCGGTGGGCCTATAACCCGAGCCATCGGAACCTGTACCGCCTCATCCCCTCCCCCACGCCGGGCGAGGGACGCGTCTTCGTTCCGCTGCCGCGGGGCAACCGCCTTGCTGCCCTTGCGCCCGAGGGGCGGGGTGTCGGCCTCGCGTGGGACATGGCCGGCCCGACCACCGACTCCGCCACGTCGCTGCTCTACGACGGTCGGCTTTACGTCCTGGACAGCGACCGGAAGACCCTCTGCGCCCTGGACCCTGAAAGCGGCGCTGTGCGTTGGAAGGTCCGTCTCGGCGCGGCGGTCTGGCGGGCCTCGCCCACCGGGGCGGACGGCAAGATCTATTGCCTCAGTGCCGCCGGCGAGGTAGCGGTCCTGAAGGCCGGCGACTCGCCCGAAATCCTCTCCCGCATCGAGATGGGCGGCGAGAACGTCCGGTCCACCATCGCCGTGGCCGGCGGCCGGCTTTACGTTCGTACCCACGATCGGCTCTGGTGCATCGGGCGGTAGTCGGCCGGGAGAGGGCCGCCCCGGTTGCCCCTGGGCCGTTTCGACTTCTCTGCCCCGGCCAATCCCCCGGCAATGACGCTTCACCCGGCAGCGGCGCGGGGAAAGGGGAAGCCCCGGGCGGGATGGCGGCCGAATCGGGGAGCCGCGGGCCCCTCGGAAAGCCGAAAACGGCCCTTGACAAGTTTGGCGCCTCCAACTATGATTCGTGATTCATCCGAAACGGCCGCCCAGTGGCCGGAGTGCTGAAACGCCTTGCAGCGACGAAGGGTGAGGCCTGATGACCCGCGGTGTCGGCGAACCCCCTCAATCCGCCGTTCCCCTCAGCACGCTGGCCGACGGGTCGGCGGCGAGGCTGGTGATGGTCCAGGGGGGCCGCGGCCTGCGGTCGCGCCTGACCGCCATGGGCCTCAGGGCCGGGGCGGCCCTGCGGGTGGTCCATAACGGCCATCGCGGGCCGTTCGTCGTGGCGACGGGGGAATCGCGGATCGTCCTCGGCCGGGGCATGGCCCGGAAGGTCCTCGTCGTGCCGGAGGCGGAAGGGGAGTGACAGCGGAAAGGAACCAAGGGATCAAGGGCCGACAAAAGGCCCCCGCAGGCGGCCCCTTAATCCCTCTCTCACTCGATCCCTCAATCCCGACTTCTCCTGTCCCGCAGCCCAGCCAGCCAGGTGCTGCTGGGGGTAGGGGGCTGAAGTCTTCCCGATTTTTCTTCTTGACAGGGTCAAGAGGCGCGCGTAAAGTTTGGGGAATCAAACAATTGGCGGGGCAGATGAGCCCGAAGAGGTCGGCCATGAGCGAGGCGCTGGACCTGACGCCGCAGTCCGAGGATTATCTGGAGGCCATCTTCCGTGCCATCGCCCAGAAGGGCATCGCCCGGGCCGGGGAGATCGGCCGGCGGCTCAGCGTCCACAAATCGACCGTGACGGCGGCCCTGAAGGGCCTTTCTGAGAAGGGCCTGGTCCACTACACGCCGTACGAGCCGGTGACCCTGACCCCGGCGGGCCGGCGGGTGGCCGAGGAGATGACCCGCCGCCACGAGGCCATCCGCCGGTTCCTGGTGAAGGTGCTGGCGGTGGCGCCGGAGGCGGCGGAGGCCAACGCCTGCCGGATGGAACACGCGATGGACCCGGACGTGGCCGACCGTCTGCTCCGGTTCATGGATTTCGTCAAGCGGTGTCCCCGCGGCGGGGAGAAGTGGGTCCGGGGCTTCCGGTACTTCTGCGAGGACGGCCCCCAGGGTCGGCACTGCGAGGCGTGCATCGAGGCCTGCCTGGCGGACTTCCGCCGCAGGCGGGACGGGCAGCAGGAAGGAGACGGACCGGTGACGACGCTCGACGAGTTGAAGCCCGGCGAGAAGGCGGAAATCGTCCGCGTCGGCGGGGCGGGCGGCGTGGCCCGACGAATCGCCGACATGGGGGTGGTCCGCGGCACGCCGGTCGAGGTCCTGCGGGTGGCCCCGCTGGGCGACCCCATCGAGGTGAAGGTCAAGGGCTACGATCTCTCCCTGCGGAAGGCGGAGGCGTCGGCGATCCGCGTCGAACGCCGGTGAGGTGCCCGGCGATGGGCTCGGGGGGAGCGGGGGGCGCCCTCGCAGCCAGGGGCCGGACCGTCCCTTCTCCAGGTTGCGGCGGTGTCGGAGGGAGTGCTTCTTTTTTTGGACATAGAGTTTGGAGCCTCAAACATCACAGCAGACGAGCACGGAGGCAAGCCGATGGCACAAACACCCGAATCCGGCCGGCCGGAGCCCATCCTCGTGGCCGTGGCCGGCAACCCGAACTCCGGCAAGACCACCATCTTCAACAACCTGACCGGCACCCGGCAGCACGTGGGCAACTATCCCGGCGTCACGGTGGAGAAGAAGGAAGGCCGGTGCCGCCACGCCGACCGCGAGGTCCGGGTGGTGGACCTGCCGGGCACCTACAGCCTGACGGCCTACACGCTGGAAGAGGTCATCGCGCGGCGCGTCGTCATCCACGAGGAGCCGGACCTCGTGCTCGACGTGGTGGACGCATCGAACCTGGAGCGCAACCTGTACCTGGCCACCCAGTTCATGGAACTGGGCGTCCCGCTGGTCCTGGCGTTCAACATGAGCGACGTGGCGGAGGCCCGCGGGTACCGGATCGACACGGACCTGCTCTCGCGGCTGCTGGGGGTGGCCATCGTGCGGACGGTCGGCCACAAGGGCACGGGCATGGACGCCCTGAAGGACGCCATCGTGGCGGTCGGGTCGGCCCCCTCGCCTCCCACGCCGACGCGGGTGACCTACGGCGAGGAGATCGAGCGGGAACTGGCGCCCATCGTCGAGAGCCTGGCCGGAAACCCGGCCCTGGCGGGCACGTTCGACCCCCGCTGGCTGGCCATCAAGTTGATCGAGGGCGACGAGGAGGTCCAGCGCCGCACCGCCGAGTCGCTAGGCGAGGACGCCTTTGTGCTGCGGATGGTCGAGGCGGCCCGCCGGCGCATCGAGCGCGACTTCGGCGACGCCCCGGAGATTCTCCTGGCCGACCGCCGGTACGGCTTCATCTCCGGGGCGTGCCAGGAGGCCGTCCAGACCACGGTCGAGTCGCGGCACTCGTGGTCCGACCGCATCGACGCGGTGGTCACGAACCGTGTGCTCGGCCTGCCCATCTTTCTGGGGCTGATGTACCTGGTCTTCAAGGTGACGTTTACCCTGGGCGAGCCCCCCATGGGCTGGATCGAGACGGGCGTCGGCTGGCTGGGCGGGGCGGTCGGTTCCCTCTGGTCGGCGGGGTCCGAGAGCGCGCTGAAGTCGCTGATGGTGGACGGCGTCATCGGCGGGGTGGGCGGCGTCCTGGTGTTCCTGCCCAACATCCTGCTTCTGTTCCTCGCCATCGCCGTCCTGGAGGATTCCGGTTACATGGCGCGGGCGGCATTCATCATGGACCGGCTGATGCACAAGATCGGCCTGCACGGCAAGTCGTTCATTCCGATGCTCATCGGGTTCGGGTGCACGGTGCCGGCCATCCTGGCCACGCGGACGCTGGAGTCGCGGCGGGACCGTCTGACGACGATGCTGGTCCTTCCGCTGATGAGTTGCGGGGCCCGGCTGCCGATCTACATGCTCTTCATCCCCGCCTTTTTCCCCCAGGCGTGGCGGACGCCGGTGCTCTGGAGCCTGTACCTGGTGGGCATCGTGCTGGCGGTGGTGCTGGCCAAGGTGCTCCGGGCGACGCTCTTCAAGGGCGAGTCCGTGCCGTTCGTCATGGAACTGCCGCCCTACCGCATGCCGACCGTTCGCGGCACGCTGATCCACACGTGGGAGCGGGGCTGGCTGTTCCTCCGCAAGGCCGGGACCGTGATCGTGGCCATCTCCATCCTGCTGTGGGTCCTGACGAGTTACCCCAAGCCGCCCGAGGCGCAACTCGCCGGGCTGGACGGGCCGCAGCGGGCCAGCGCCGCCCTCTCCTACTCGGCGGCCGGCCGCATCGGCCACGCCCTGGAGCCGGTGATGCAGCCGGTGGGATTCGACTGGAAGACCTCGACCGCCCTGGTGGGCGCCTTTGCCGCCAAGGAGGTCTTCGTCGCCCAACTGGGCATCGTCCACTCGCTCGGGGAGGCCGACGAAGAGTCCGAGCCCCTCCGGGCCGTCCTCCAGCGCGAGTACACGCCGCTCCAGGCCTTCGCCATCATGCTCTTCTGCCTCATCAGCGTCCCCTGCATGGTCACGGTGATCACGACCTGGAAGGAGAGCGGCTCGTGGAAGTGGGCGGCGCTGCAGGTGGTGGGCCTGACGGCCTTGGCCTGGGCGCTGACGGCCGTGGTGTACCAGGTCGGCGGCCTGCTCGGCCTCGGCACGGGATAAGGGAAAGAACCCCACGCTTCACAAGCCAGGAAAGGGCAGCATTATGAAGATGAGGGCCCTCAAGACGTTGGCCTTCCTAGGCGGTGCGGTGCTGGCGATGCAGCCGTGGGGCTCGGCGAGCGCCGCCGAACCGGACGCGCCCCCGAGGCACGCCGCCCGTCCGCTCCTGGAACGTGACACCCTCACCGGCAACTGGTTCGGCGCCGGCGACGCCCTGGCCGATGGGGGCCTGACGCTGGCCCTCTCCGCCACCCAGGTGTACCAGACGAATCTGGACGGTGGCCTGGCGACCCATCGCCACGCCGGCCGCTGGGCCGGCAGTTACGACCTGGAGGGGGAGATCGACCTGGAGCGGTTGCTGAACGTTCCCGGCGGCACCTTCTTCTTTCTTGCTGAAGGCAGTTGGTCCGACGGGCTGGACGTCTCCTCCGTCGGCAGCGTCATGGGAACGAACGACGACGCCGGCGGCGACCGCTCCATCGACGTGACCGAGGCGTGGTACGAGCAGGCCCTGGCCGGCGGCCGCCTGCGGCTCCGCTTGGGAAAGGTGGACCTGACGAGCGGCTTTGAGTGCCAGGGATCCCCTGCGGCCTTCGACGGAAACGCGTACGCCAACGACGAGACCACGCAGTTCCTCGCCAGCCCCCTGGTGAACAACGCGGCCATTCCGTTTCCCGACAACGGCGTCGGCGCCTATGGGTACTGGGAGCCCGTGGACGGCTGGTATCTGGCGGCGGGCGTGGCCGATGCCGAGGCCGACGCCCGCGAGACCGGTTTCACCACGGCGTTCAGCGGGCCGGAGCGGACCTTCAGCATCTACGAGACCGGGGCGGCGGTGGACCTGCCGTGTGGCGAGCGCCGGCTCCCCGGCGCCTACCGCGTCGGCTTCTGGGTCAATCACTATGCCGAGTATCTGGACGGGCGCGGGTCCCGGCGCGACGTCCCGGGCTTCTACGTCAGCCTGGACCAGATGCTCTTGAAGGAGCAGGCGGACCCGGAGGACGAGCAGGGTCTCGGCGCCTTCCTCCGCTACGCCGGCGCCGACGAGGACACCAGCGAGGTCTACCGGTTCTGGAGCGGCGGGGTTCAGTACCGGGGCCCCTTCGCCGGCCGGGACGAGGACGTGCTCGGCGTCGGCTTCGGTTACGGCCGTCTCGCCCCCGACGCCGGCTTCACCGCCGACCACGAGACGATTCTCGAGACGTACTACAGCATCCAGGTGACGCCGTGGCTGGCGGTTAGCCCGCACGTGCAGCACGTGGTGAACCCCGGCGGGGACGACGCCGTGGACGACGCCACGGTCCTCGGCGTGCGGGTCCAGGCTTCGTTCTGACGCCCGTCGGCTGTCTCGCCGCGCCCGTCCGGCAAAACGCTTGACACGTTCGGGCGCAGCGACTACCGTACGATGAGCAAAAGCAGGGGGTTGCGCGAGGGTGGAGCGCCGGAAACGGGGGCCGAGGGCGGAGCCGATGTCGGCCGGCCGAGGCCCATACCCCTGCAAGAAGGAGCCCTCCATGACACGAGCGGTGCAGGTGACCGTCCTTGCGCTGCTGGTGGCGGCGGCGCCCGCTGCGGCCGAGGTGGCGCCGGGTGACTTGGAGGAGGTCCGGCAGAAGTCCACCTTGACGGAAACGGACCGCAGCCGCATCCGGGCCTTCGTCCAGCGGACCGTCCGGGCCATGCTGACCAACACGGACCCGGACCAGCAAGGCATGGTGAGGGCCCGCCGGGCCCTCCTGGAAGAGGTCCGGAACTCCGAGATCAGCACCGAGGCCTATCGCCGCGCCTTTGCCGAGATCGCCCTGGACGTGCTCCAGAAGGCGGACGACAAGGCCGTCAGCCAGCCGGCTCGCGTCAATTTCGTGATGACTCTGGCCGGGCTCCAGGTGATCGAGTCGGCCCCGCTGCTGGAGTCGGTGCTGGCCGAGGACCCGTATCCGGCGTCGCGGTACAGGGCGGCGAAGGGGCTGGCAAGGCTCGCCCCGAAGATCGTCCAGAGCGGCGGACCCCGAATGGAGGGCGAGGTGGCCGAGTCCATCGACAAGGCCCTTCAGCAGCGCCAGCCGATTCCGGTCTTGATGCAGTTGTTCGAGGCCGTGGGCGCCTTCGACCATCCCCGTGCCCACGATACCCTTGCCAGCGGCGTCGTGAAGGTGGCCGGGAGGCTGGATGCGTCGGATCCCGTGGCGCGAAAAATGGTGTTGGACGTGATCCCGTCCCTGGAACGCGCCTACGCGCGGGAGGTCCGGCCCGAGGCGAAGAAAGACCTGCTGCTGGCTTACGCGGCGCTGTGCACCCATGTCATGCCGCCGCTGGACGTCTCGCCGCCCCCGGCGGGCTACAGCCGGCTGATGACCAACTTGAACGCCTCGCTCGAAAAGATCACCGGCGAGGACGTGGGGTTCGATTCCACCGACCCGCTCCCGCTCCAGCAACTGTCGCTGCTGGAGTGGGTGGAGCGTCTGGTGCGGACCCGGCAAATCCCCAGGCGCCCGGAGATGCCCCCCGCCGTCGAGGAGGCGGTTCGGAAGAGGCAGTCGGAGAGCGGGGCCGAAGAGGGCGCCCCCGGCGAGGACGCCGCCGCCCCGGAAGGTGATACCGAGCCCGCAGAGGCCGCCGGCGGCGAAGGCGAGCCCGAACCCGGCCCATTCACCGAGGAGGCCGGCCCGTGACCGCGTCCGCCCCCTCGAGCGGCCGAGGCAGCGGCTCCCCTCGCCGACGGTGACTGCAGGAGAGCCTAGCCCCGCCATCGAACCCTCATGCGCACGCTGCTGGCATCTCTGGCCTTGGCCGCCGGCGCCATCGTGGCGGCCGTCCTCCTCGCCCACCGGTCCGGCGGGCCCGAGGCCGATCTCATCTGGACGGCCGGCACGGGCGTCACCTCGCTGGACCCCGGCGTCATGAGGTCGCTGGACGACGGGATGGTGGCGGGCGCCTTGTTCGAGGGGCTCACCGTTCTGGATGACGCCACCCTCGAGCCCCGGCCCGGCGTGGCGGAGCGGTGGGATGTGTCTGATGACGGTCTGACCTACACGTTCTATCTTCGGCCGGAGGCGCGGTGGAGCGACGGCCGCCCCGTCACGGCCGAGGACTTCGCCTACGCCTGGCGGCGGGTGCTGACCCCCGAGACCGCCGCCGAGTACCCCTACATGTTTTTCGCCATCCGCGGGGCGGAAGACTACTACGAGACCGCCCTCGACGACCCGGCCAAGGCCGACTGGTCCCGGGTGGGCATCCGCGTGGAAGGCCCCCACCGCCTGGTCGTGGACCTGGAGCAGCCGTGCGTGTACTTCCTCGACCTCGCCGCCTTCTTCGCGTACTTGCCCGTGCGGCGCGACGTGGTCGAGGCGCACGGCGATCGGTGGACGTTTCCCGGCAATATCGTTTCCAACGGGGCGTACCGGCTGGACTCGTGGGAGTTCCGCAGCCGCATGTGCTGGGAGAAGAACCCGTACTACTGGAACGCCGACGCCGTGGCGCTGGAGCGGATCGACATGCGCGTCTTCGAGCATCCGAACACGGCGCTGCTGGCCTACGAGACCGGCGCCATCGACCTGACATTGGTGGTGCCGAACCTGGCCATCATGCCCCTGCTGAAGGCCTACCGCGCCGGCGAGCGCGAGGACGTCCTGTACGAGTCTCAACTGGCCGTGTACTTCTACCGCTTCAACTGTACGGTGGAGCCGCTGACGGACGTGCGTGTGCGGCGTGCGCTTGTGCTGGCCATCAACCGTCGCGAGATCATCGAGCGGGCGGCCCGGGGCGGGCAGAAGCCCGCTTATGCCTACGTACCGCCCGGCATGAAGGGGTACGAGTCGCCCGAAGGGCTGCCCGAAGACATCGCCCAGGCCCGCCGACTGCTCGCCGAGGCGGGCTACCCCGGCGGCAGGGGCCTCGGCGAACTGGCGATCCTCGTCAACAAGGAGCACGAGCACGTGCCCCTGGCAGAGGTCATCCAACAGCAGTGGCGGACGCACCTGGGCATCGACGTTCGGATCGAGAAGGTGGAATGGAAGGTGTTTCTCGACAGGGTCCATCGGCTCGATTACCAGATCTCCCGCGGAGGCTGGTACGGCGATTACGTGGACCCGAACAGTTTCCTCACTATCTTCGTGACCGACGGGGGGAAAAACGAAACCGGCTGGGCCAACCGCCGCTACGACGGGCTGCTTGCCGAAGCCGCCGGCGAGATCGACCCGGAAAAACGGTATCGCATCCTGAAACGCGCCGAAGGCGTCCTCCTGGACGAAGTCCCCATCATGCCCGTCTATTTCTACACCACGGTATTACTCATCCGGCCGGGGCTGGAGGGCGTGAAGCCGAACCTGCTCAAGCACATCGACTTCGGCCGGCTGCGGTGGAGCGGCGAACGGAACTCGACCTCGCGTGGCCCGGCCTCCCTGGGCCGCGCCTCCCCGCCGCTCGCCGGCGCCTCCCTGCCGGCGGCGAGGCGCCCGGGCGGCCGGGCCCGGCATCGCCACGCCCAGGAAGGAGGCCCATGACCCTGCTCCATGACTATCAGAACGGGACGGCCTACCGCCGCGGGTCCATGCCCGCCAGGGACACGCACTGGCAGAGGCGCGTCGAGCCGCAGAAGTCCTATGCCGAGACGGGGGCCACCCTGGTGGCGCTCGACCGGCCGCAGACGCTGCCGAAGGCCGACCTCTGGCAGGCTCTCCGGTCCCGCCGCAGTCGTCGGCGGTTCACCGGGGACCCGCTCGCCCAGCAGGACCTCATGCTGCTGCTCTGGTCGGCCCAGGGCATCACCCAGCCTGGCCCCCGTCCGCTTCGGACCGCCCCCTCCGCCGGGGCGCTGTATCCGCTGGAAACGTACGTGGCCGCGGCCAGGGTGGAGGGCATGGCGCCCGGCATCTACCACTGGGAACTGCCGGAGGAACGCCTCGCGCTGGTCCAGGCCCGCGAGGATGTGGCCGGGGCGGCCGCGGCCGCCTGCCTCGGCCAGGAGATGGTCGCCCGCGCCGCCGTCACCTTCATCTGGTCCGCCGTCTGGGGCCGCAGCGCCCAAAAGTACGGCGACCGTGCCCTGCGGTACGCCTACCTGGATGCGGGCCACCTGGCTCAGAACCTCCATCTGGCGGTGGAGGGCCTGGGCCTGGGCGCCTGCATGGTCGGCGCGTTTCTCGATGACGAGATGAACGCCCTCCTGGGCGTGGACGGGCAGCAGGAGGCCGTCCTGTACGCCGCCTGCGCAGGCAGGGTGAAGGCCTGACCCGCGGCCGGTCCCGGCCTGGATGGCGCGGCCGACGGCTGAAAGGATGCAAGTCGTTGCCAACATTCGCCCGGCCGCGCATCCTCGTCAGCAAGTGCCTCGGCTTTGCCGCGTGTCGGTGGAACGGCGCGACGATCTCCGATGCGTTCGTCCGGCGCCTGGAGGGGCACGTGACGTTCTGCGCGGTGTGCCCGGAGGTGGAGATCGGTCTCGGCTGCCCGCGGGATCCCATCCGGGTCATCCAGCGCGACGGCGGCCGGCGCCTGGTCCAGCCGGCCACGGGGCGGGACGTCTCGGACGAGATGCGGACCTACGCCGACCGTACGCTCGACGCCGTCGGCCGGGTGGACGGCTTTCTGCTGAAGAGCCGGTCGCCCTCGTGCGGCATCAAGGACGTGAAGAGCTACGGCGGTCCAGACGGCAAGCAGCCGCAGGCCCGCGGCGAAGGGTTCTTCGGCGGGGCGGTGCTGGAGCGCTTCGGCCACCTGGCCGTCGAGGACGAGGGCCGGCTCAACAACTTCCGCCTCCGCGAGCACTTCCTGACGACACTCTTCACGCTGGCGGCGTTTCGCGAAGTATCGTCGGCCGGCCGAATCCGCGACTTGGTGGCCTTCCACGCTCGCAACAAGGGCCTGCTGATGGGCTACAACCAGGCGCGGCTGCGTCGGCTCGGGCGCATCGTTGCCAATCACGAGCGGAAACCGGCCGAGGTGGTGTTCGCCGTCTACGGCGAGGACCTGGCCGCGGCGCTGGCCCGCCCGCCGCGATTCGCCAGCATGATCAACGTCCTCATGCACGCCCTGGGGCACGTCTCCGACGGCCTCGGGGCCGAGGAGAAGGCCTTCTTCCTCGACCGGCTCGAAGACTACCGCGCCGGCCGCGTGCCGCTCAGCGCCGTCACGACGCTCGTCCGGGCCTGGGCCGTCCGCTTCGACCGGCCGTACCTGATGGAACAGACATATCTCAATCCGTATCCCGAGGCGCTGGTCGAGATCACCGACTCCGGAAAGGGCCGGGGCGGGTGAACGGCACAACAACCATGAGGAACAAGGAATGTCCAATAATGAATGATGAATGACCGGGCCTTCGGCCCGAACAGCCGAAGGGCGCTCCCACGCCGCTTTTCATCATTCGATATTCATCATTCCCTGTTTATCATTGTTGTTTTACTTTGATTCCCCCGAAAGACTTCTGTTTTACCCCTCCACGCCGGATGCCAGGCGGCGGAGGCGGTCGATATGGGCCAGCCGCTCCGCCGTCAGGTCCCGCCGGACCTCCCACGTGTCGCGGTAGATTTCAAGCATGAACGTGCCGGTGAAGCCCACCTCGGCCAGGGCTCTGGCCACGTCCTCGAACGGCACGGTGCCCATGCCGGGAAGCAGGTGGTCGTCCTGCGTCCCGTTGTTGTCGTGAAGGTGGACGCCCCAGAGTCGCGGCCCCATGTCGCGGATGGTCCGGACGGGTCGGCCCGTCACGTGGGCGTGTCCCGAATCGTAGGCCAGCCCGAGGTGCGGGCTGTCGACCTCGTCGACGAGGCGGCGAAGGATGGCGGCGTCCTGGCCGAACATAGGCGGCGGCATGTTCTCGACCAGGAAGCGGACATCGGCCGGGGCCGCGAGGCGGGCCAGCCGCTCGGCGCTCCTGCGAAACGTCTCGGCCCGGAACGCCTCGCCCTGCGTCTCGCCCGGCCCGGCGGGATGGACGATGACGTCGCGGCATCCGAGGCGGTGGGCGAACTCGGCCTCGCGGCGGGCGAGGTCCAGCGCCGCCTCCCGCGCCTCCGCGTCGCCGGCCGAGAGGTCGAACGCCGGGCCCTGGAGCATCTCCAGGTCGATGTAGGCGTGCAGGCTGTCGGCCGCCAGGCCGGCGTCCTGGAGCCGGCGTCGAATCTGCTCGGCCGGCGTCCCCGCGAGCCGGTTGCGGTACACCTGGACCCGCCGGATGCCGGCGCCGCGGACGATTGCGATTTCCTCGTCCACGTCCCACTTGTCGAAGTCGAAGGCGATGACGGCGCCGAGGGGGAGATCGGGCATGGTTATCCGTGGCCGTCCAGCCGTTGGCGGATGTAGTCGGCCCGGGCGTGGTCGCGTTCGGCCTCGCCGAGTTCGGCCCCGCGAATCCGCTGGATGTGGCCGCGGCGCGTCATCAGGAACAGGTCGTTGACGGCGCCGATATCGACGCCGTCGATCCGTCCCAGGTGGATGCCGAGGCGCACGGCCGAGAGCAGCGTCAGCGTCTCCTCGCTGGAGATGGTCCGCGCGTGGGTCAGCAGCGCCCAGGACCGATGGATCCGGTCGTCCAGGGCGGTGGAGCTTTCGCCGACGAGCACCCGGCGGGCCTGCTGCTCGTACTCGATGATCTGGGGAATCACCGACGCCAGGTTGTTGAGGATGTCCCGCTCCGACCGCCCGAGCGAGGCCTGGTTGGAGATCTGGTACATGTCGCCGACAGCCTGGGTGCCTTCGCCGTAGATGCCTCGGACGGCCAGGCGCAGGCGGGACACCGCGTTGAAGACCTTCTCAATCTGCCGCGTCAGCACCAGGGCCGGCAGGTGGAGCATGACGCTGGCGCGCATGCCGGTGCCCACGTTCGTGGGGCAGGCGGTCAGGTAGCCGAGCGTCGGCGAATAGGCGTAGGAGACCTGGGCCTCGATGCGGTCGTCGAGCGCGTCCGCCTCGGTCCACGCCTCCTCCAGTTGCAGGCCCACCGCGTACACCTGGAGCCGCAGGTGGTCCTCCTCGTTGGTCATGACGGCGACGTGCTGGTCGGGGCTGACGGCCACGGCGCGGGGCCCCTCGGCGGCGGCGTGCTCCCGGCTCACCAGGTGCCGTTCCACCAGGCACTGCCGGTCCATCTCGGACAGGCCGTCCAGGTCGAACCACGCGAACGCGTCCTCGTCGACGGCCTTGGAGACGGCGTCCTTCAGGACCTGCTCGAACTCCTGCTGGTCGTCGGGGCTCATGCGGGCCAGGAAAGGCCGGCCGGCCACGTTCCGCGCCAGGCGCACCCGCGTCGAGAGCACGATGTCGCCCTGCGGGCCGCCGGGCTTGAGCCAGGGGCTGGGCGCCGTAATGATCTGGTCCAGGTTCACCTGCCGGATTCCTTCTCCTGGATGAGGTCGCGGAGACGAGCGGCTTCCTCGTAGTCCTCGCGCTGGACAGCCTGTTGGAGGTCGCGTCGCAGTTGCATGAGTTCGCGCTGGGCCCGCTGGTCCGCCCCCGAGTGCTTGGGCATCTTGCCCAGGTGTTCCGTCCCGCCGTGCACCTTCTCCAGCACTTCCTGGAGGGGTTCGGCGAAGACCTCGTAATCGTGGGGGCATCCGAGTCGGCCCTGGTGACGGAACTCGCCGTAGGTCATCCCGCAGTCCGGACAGGTCAGGCCGGTTTCTTCGCCGGCCGCCTGGTGGGCCTCCAGCATCCCCGACAGAACGTCCTGGAGATTGACCTGGGCCTTCAGCACCACGCCTTCCTCCCGGGCGCAGTCCTCGCACAGGTGCCGCTCGCGCTTCTCGTTGTTGACGATCTCGGTCAGGTGAACCGTGGCCTGCTGCTTCTTGCATCGCTGGCAAAGCATGGGGTCCGTCCGCTTTCCGGGTCCGGGAACCGGCCGCCCGCAGTTGCCGACGGCCATCTTCTATGATAGGTCGATGCCGGGCCGGCGTCAACGGCGCGGGCGCCGGGCGTCGAAACAGCACGTTTTGCGCGGCGGGTCTCCGCACCCGCCGGGCACGCCCCCGCGCGTCCGGCGTCAGGTCTTCTCCCATTTCTGGAGGTAGGCGACCTGGCTGAGGGTCCGGCCCTCGCGGATTTCGGCCCGCAGGCGGTTCTCGGCCTCCAGGACGTCCTGGGCGCGGTTCGCCAGTTCCACCACCCGCCTTGCGGCGAGGTGCACGACGCCGTCGTCGTCGCCGACGAGCCAGTCGCCCGGCTGGACCTCCTGGCCGGCGAGCCGGATGGGGCCCCCGATCTCGCCCAGCCCCTTCGGGTACCCCGCGTGGCTGCACGTGAGGCGCGCGAACGCCGGGAACCCCAGTCGCCGGATCTCCGCCGTGTCGCGGACGGCGCCGTCGACGACGACGCCGGCCACCTGCTTCTGGAGCGCGCTTTCGGAGGCGAGTTCACCCCAGACGGCCGGCCCGGCGCCGCCGGCGTCGATGGCGATGATCTGGCCCGGGTCGGCCCGGTCGATGGCCTCCACGCTCTTGGCGAAATCGCCCGGCGCCGTCCGGACCGTCAGGGCCGGCCCCACGAGTTTCACGCCCGGCACGACGGGGGCCAGGCCCTGGAGGCACGGCCGATGGTGGCAGGCGTCGCTGAGGTTGGCCGTCGAGACCCGCGCGAGCATCTCGCGAACCTCCTCCAGGCCGCCGCGGCGAAACAGGTCCGTCGCGACGGGCCGGCCGGTGTCGATGGCCCGGCGGACCTCGGCCGTCGCCCGGGCCGGGTCCTCGGCCTTGATGATGGCCCCGCCGACCACGACGATGGCCGCGCCGGCGGCCACCGCCTGCGGCGCGGTCTCGGAGGTCAGGCCGCCGGCGGCGGCGATCGGCACGTTCGTCACTCGGGCCAGGCGGGCAATCAGGTCGGTTCCCGCCGCCTCGCCCGTCATCTGCACGTCGATGGGGCAGTGGACCGCCACGAAGGCGGCGCCCCACTCGCCCAGGCGGGCGAGGAGCGGCTCGGGGTCGGCCATCCCGAGGACGTCCACGCCGATGCCCAGCCCGAAGTGCCGGCCGACCTCGATGGCTTCCCGCAGGGTCGACTCGCTGGCCGTCCCCAGCACGACGGCATAGTCGGCGCCGGCCTTGGCGGCGGCCTCCATCTCGACGCGGCCGGCGTCGGCGGTCTTCATGTCCGCCACGATTCGCTTGTCGGGGAACCGCTCACGCAGCGCCCGCACCGCGTCGAGCCCCTCGCTCTTGATGAGCGGCGTGCCGGCCTCGACCCAGTCGACGCCGCTGCCGACGGCCAGGTCGGCGATGCGGAGCGCGCGCTCCAGGTCGAGGAAATCCAGCGCGAGTTGCAGGATGGCCGGCATCGCTTGCTCCCGCTTCGGCACGGTCCGGCCGAGGCTGTTTGCCGTCCCTCTCCCATCAAGGGAGAGGGAGAATCAGGAAGCCCTACGCTCCCGCCGCCTCCGCCGGCCGATACGTCGCCGCGCACCGGTCCGACTCCCACGTGGTGACCGACGTGAGCCGGACGCCGTGCGGCAGCCGCCCGGCCACGCGTTCGGCGATGACGCGGGCCAGGTTCTCGCTGGACGGGTTGATGGCATCGAACGGCGGCACCTCGTTCAAGTAAACATGGTCCAGGTCGTCCAGGACCTCCGCCAGGAGGCGTTTGGCGCGGGTGAAGTCGAGGAGCATGCCTTCCTCGTCCAGGTCGTCGCCGGCCAGGCGCACTTCGACCCGCCAGTTGTGCCCGTGGAGGTGTTCGCACTTGCCCTGGTACTGCCGCAGGTTGTGCGCGGCGCTGATGTAATCGCTGACGAACAGTTCGTACGACACGAGTCGGCTCCCCATCAGTCCCTCGGGCCGCACCGGCGGGCAGGGCGCGACGCACCCGCTCTACAGCGGTTATTGAGACCGGCAAAACCAACGCAACAAGAAGATGCCACGGTTTGCTTGTCAAACCGTGCGCCAGGCCGGGAAACACGGATTGCAAGCAATCCGTGGCACCCGCGAATACTGAAGGCCGGGCCCTTCATTTTACCAGCCTCAATACAACCATTCTAGGCGGCGCGGACGGAGCACACAAGCGCGATTTGGGCGGGGAGACGACGGCCTTGCTTGACGCACCGTGCCATATGTCGTAATAATAAAGAGGAAAGGGGCTCCTGACCTCTTCCACCCGGGGCTTCGATGGAGGACGGGAAGACGCAGGGACCCATGGTCGAACGCAACGAAGTTGAACGCCGGGCCTGGCTGCTGGGCATCGGACGCGATAACGCCGACGGCCACGTTCGCATCACCCGCGGCGAGAACTACCACCTGTTCGGCGGCAGCGAGGAGACCCACCAGGTCATGCAGGAGACTGCCGTCAAGTTCAACGAGAAACTTCGCGACCGGGGCAAACGGTTGGAGGATATCTCGAAACGTGAGTTTCGCGACATCGCCCACGAGATCGGCCTCGGCGACAAGCACCTTCCCCCCGCGGGCGGCGAGGCCGGCTGAGACGCCGCCCCGAATCCTCCCCACGGAGTATCGACACGCATGACCCAGATGGAACAGGCAAGACGCGGCGAACTCACCGACGCCGTCCGGACGGTCGCCGCCGCCGAGGGCGTGGAAGCGGACGCCGTCCGCCGACGCGTGGCCGACGGTCGCGTCGTCATTCCCCGCAACCAGCACCGCGCCGCCACGCAAGTGACCGGCATCGGGCAGGGACTGCGCGTCAAGGTCAACGCGAACCTCGGCACGAGCCCGGACTACGCCGACGTCGAGATGGAACTGGCGAAGGTCCGCGCCGCCGCCGATGCCGGCGCCGACACGGTCATGGACCTCTCCACCGGCGGCGACGTGCCGGCCATCCGACGCCGACTGATGGACGCCAGCGACCTGACGCTCGGCACGGTGCCGATTTACGAGGCCGCCGCCCGCGCCGCCCGCGCCCACGGCGACGTGGCCCGGATGAGCGCCGACGACATCCTCACCGCCGTCCGCCGACACGCCGAGGACGGCGTGGACTTCGTCACGGTGCACTGCGGCGTGACGCGGCGTATCGTCGAGTCCGGCGCGCTGGACCGGCGTCTCTGCGGCATCGTGAGCCGCGGCGGAACGTTCCTGGCCCACTGGATGGAGCGTCACGGTCAGGAGAATCCGCTCCTGGAGCGGTTCGACGAAGTGCTCGGCATGGCGCGCGAGTTCGACGTCACGCTCAGCCTGGGCGACGGCCTTCGGCCCGGGGCCATCGCCGACGCCATGGACCCGCCCCAGGTGGAGGAACTCGTCGTCCTTTCGGACCTGGCCAGGCGCGCCGTCGAGGCGGGCGTCCAGGTGATGATCGAGGGGCCCGGCCATGTGCCGCTGGACCAGGTCGAGGCGCAGGTCCGCCTCCAGAAGGAGATGACGGGCGGACTGCCGTTCTACGTGCTCGGCCCGATCGTGACGGACGTGGCCCCGGGGTACGACCACATCACCGGGGCCATCGGGGGCGCCCTGGCCGCCATGACCGGGGCCGATTTCCTGTGCTACCTGACGCCGACGGAGCACCTGGGCCTGCCCCGGCCGGAGGACGTTCGCGAGGGCGTTATCGTGACGCGGATCGCGGCCCACGCGGCGGACGTGGCGCGCGGCCGGCCGGACGCCGTCGCCTGGGACCGCCGGCTGAGCGCGGCCCGGGGCCGGCAGGACTGGCCGCGGCAACTCGCCGAGGCGCTTGACCCGGACCGCGCCCACAGCCTCCGCGAGGCCCGCCGACCCCAGCACGGCGACGTATGCTCCATGTGCGGCGACTACTGCGTCTTCAAGGTCCGGGCCGCCAAGGATGCCCGCTCATGACGGGGCGCCGGCGAACCGCCCGTCTGGTTGTCGCGGCCGGTCTCGCCCTGCTGGCCGCCGGCTGCGAGGACGAGGAGCCGGTCCCGACCCGGCCGCCCGATCCGGTCCGGTCCACCCTGTTTCGCTTCGAGGCGTTTACCTCGGCCCCGGCCGTGGACGGGGGCGAGATTGCGCTCCGGGACCTCCGCGGCAAGGTGGTGGTGCTGCACCTGTTCGGCACGTGGTCGCCGGCGTGCCGGCGGACGGCCCCCATCATGGTGAGCGTGTACGAGCGGTACCGCGGCCGGGCGTTTGAACTCGTGGGCCTGGCGTACGAGCGGACGGAGGACCGTCGGCAGGCGCGGGAGACGGTCCGGATGTTTCGCGAGAGGTTCAAGATCCCGTTTCCGCTGGCCCTGGGGCCGGAGGGCCTGTGGCGGGAGTTGCGCGGGGCGGCCGGCATCTCCCGGCGCCTGCCGACCCTCGTGCTGATGGACCGGCAGGGCGTGGTCCGCGACGTGTTCCGGGGCCTGCCGCCGGGCTACGAGCGGGTGCTGGCCGAGAGTATCGAGCGGCTGCTGGCCGAGCCGCACGTCTCCCTTCGCGGCTCCACCCCCGCCGCATCCGGGCCGGTGGGCCGGGCCGTTGCAGCTGCTCCGGGCGGCGGGTAGAATGTCGGCCGGTGGCCGGCGCTCACGCCCGGCCGTGTTCCTCGCGCGGGTGCCACGGATTGCTTGCAATCCGTGTCCCCTGGACCGGCGCACGGTTTGACAAGCAAACCGCGGCGCCTCCCATGCGGGGTTTGCCGGTCTCAATAGCCCATGTAAGGAGACTCCGATGCGACGAGCAATTCTGGTGGGCGTATTGGCCCTGGCGGCGGCCTCGGGATGCAGCACGGGGTTCAAGCAGGCGTACCACACGGCCGTGGGCGCCAGCGCGCGGTACTACGAGGTCGACAACCTGGGCGGGGCGACGGCCCTGGACGGGTACAAGGCCGTCGGCGTGGAAACGTTCGATCCCGCCCCGATGCGCGGGGCGATTCCGGCCCGGTTGCCCGCCAAGGTGCAGGCGGCCGTCGTCAGGCAACTGGCCGAGACGAAGATGTTCTCGAGCGTCACGTCCGGGGCGCCGCCGGCCGGCGGGCTGGTCATCCGCGGCAAGTTCATGGATTTCGACCCGGGGGGGTCCGCCCTCCGGGCCGTCGGCTTCGGCGTCGACCCCTTCGTGACGGCACAGATTGAAGTGGTCGAGGGCGGTTCCGGCAAGGTGCTGAGCGTCGCCATGGTCACCGGGACGGTCAAGAGCGCCGTGCGGACCGGCACGGACGAACTCGCCGACGGCGTGGGCAAGGCCGTCCGGGGACTCGTGGAACGACACCATTCCGAACGGGAGTAGGGCCTCGCCAACCTTGCCGCGGCGCAGGGATCAGGCGCCCGCCTCCTGCGCTGCGCCGGGGGGTGTACCGTCCGGCGGGCCGTCTTCCCAGCAGTGGGGGGCCATGTAGCGGTCGGCGTATCGCCCCCGCTGGTGGATGTGCTGGATGCGGCCGCCTTCCTCGACGAGTCGGCAGCGTTTTTCCAGGTACTCGACGAGGGCGGCCACGACCTCGGCGTGGCTCCAGGCGAGCGGCGAGACGCCCATCGGCTCGCCCGTCTCGGGATGGAGTTGCTCGGCCAGGACGCCGGAAGCCAGGGCCCACCGCACGACCCACCGCATCCATTCCAGCGAGGCCCGCAGTTCCTCCAGGGTCCGGGCGCGGGCGATGTCGCATCGCATCATCCACAGCGACGGGATGAACCACGGGTTGCCGGGCACCCGCTCCGTATCGTCCACCACGCGGTGCCACTGGTCGCCGGCGTAGCGCGCCAGGCCGCCCACGTCGGTGTGGACGGCCAGGTGGGTGCGGATGGCCCGGAGGGTGGCCTCCACCCGCTCGTCGTGCGGGTCGAGCACGCTGAACATCACCAGGCCGGCCAGGCTGGCGTCGACCGTCACGTCGCGCTCGTAGCCGTCCCCGGTGCGCGAGGCGGAGCGGGCGAATCGGCCGGCCTGTTCATCCCACAGGTGCGCCAGGAGCCCCTCGCGCATTCGCTCGGCCGACCGGGCGTACCGGGAATACAGGTGCCGCTCACCGAAGGCGGCGGCGAACCGCGATGCCGACCGCAGGCCGGCGATGACCGCCGCCACCGTCCAGGTATGGACGCCCCACCGCTCCTCCCACAAGTCGTGGGAGGGCAGCGGCAGGCCGGTCTCCTCGTCCACATGGCGGGCCAGGAAGTCGGCGGCCTTCGTGATCATCGGCCGGTAGTACGGCGCCACGAACTCGATGTCCCGGAACTTCTGGAAGTGCCGCCACAGCGACCACAGGACCAGCGCCGTCTCGTCCTCCTGGATGGGCAGGCGCGGCGTGTGGTCGGTCAGCCACGGGTGCCAGGAGGAGGCCAGCGACCCGTCGGAATTGTACTTATGCAGAAAGTACCCGTCCTTGTGGATGATGTCCGCGCAGTACCGGAAGAAGCGGCGCGAGATGCCGCTGTGACCCGCCTTGATGAGCGCGTAGGCCGCCAGGGCGCCGTCTCGCGGCCAGCAGTAGGCGTAGGTGTCGCGGCTGACGCTGATGATGTCGCTGTCGTTTGCGGCCAGGATGGCGCCGCCGTTGTCGATCTGCGTGCGGAGGATCAACTGGCTTCGTTTGAACAGCCAGACGAAATCTTCCGGCACGCGCTCGAAGTTGAACTCTTCCTTGTTGACCCACAGCCGCCAGTAGTCCCGGGTCCGGTCAATCAGCGTGTCGGGCTTCTTGGCGATGACGACCTGGTTGACCTTGCGGACCTCCTGGTACACCCTGCCGGCGGCGATCCAGTAATAGACCACCGCCCGGCCGGAGGCGTCCAGGTCCAGCCGGATGCCGACCGTCGAGTCGACGGTGCCTTGGGCAATGGGGTGATGCTCCAGGCGGCCGTCCTCGGCATCTCGCCAGGTGCCCTCCAGGCCCCGGACCTCCTTCGTGCCGCAGGTGAAGTCCTCCACGCCGGTCCGCGTCGGCAGGGCGCAGTTGACGAGCAGGTATCGGCGGGCCTTGTAATGGATGACGCTCTGCGTCTCCGGGTCGTAGAACGCCGTGTCGCCTACCTTGGTGGCGTAGAGGTTGAAGTCGTGGCTGAAAAAGAGCCGAACGTTCCGGGCCTTGTCGCTCTGGTTGGTGACGGTGATGCGCCTCAGGAACAGGTTCTCGTGGAAGTCCACGCAGTCGGCGCACTCCAGGCGGATGGCCAGCCGCTCGTTTTCGCACAGCCCGCGAGTGACGAGCGTGTCCGGCTCGTAGTCGAGGTGGATGTCCCACGCCTCCTCGCCCATCCACGAAAACTCGCCGTCGCACCATACGCCGAACCGGGAGAGGGTCCCCTGGTTATGGTTTTCCTGGCCCACGTGGGGATAGCACAGGTCGCGAATCCGGTACGACCGGTCGAACGCGACCAGCAGGTTGCCGTTGCCGACGGGGATGTCGCGGGCCATGGAGTTCGGTCTCCGCAGGGGCGGGGAAGTCCGAGGGCGGCTTCCCAGGATGCTTGGGGCGGCGAAGGCAAGGCCCCGCCGCGCTACCGGGCGCCCTCCTGCCGGCCCGCGGCGGCGCGGTAGAGTCGGGCCAGGCTGCCCGCCAGCGCTTCGGCGGCGGCCTCGTCGGCGTCCGTCGGCCCGCCGCCCGGCGACCAGCAGATGACGCCGACGCTCGATTCCGCGTCGCGCACCGGGACGCACGCCAGGCCCTCAGGTGGCGCACCGGGCGTGCCGGGCGGCAGCCGCAGCCGCTCGCCGGTCCGCAGACAGCGGCCGGCGACCGAGCGGACCGGCTCCGGGTCGCCGGCCCCGAGCCCCTCGTCGCCCCCTACCGCCAGGGCCGGGTCCAGCCGCTCCTCGGCCTCGGACCACACCAGCGCGCAGCCGCGCGACGCCCCCAGGGCGTCGAGGATCACGCGGGCACCCTCGCGGAACAGGGCCGGGGGTTCGGACGGCGCCAGGTCCGCCAGCCGGCACGCGGCCTCGAACAGGTCGCGCGGAACCGTGGCGGCCGGCCCGGCCGGCGGCCGCTCGGCCGCCTCCGGCCGGGGGGCCAGGACGGTCGGCAGTCGGGGGGCGTCGCGCGGCAGGACGAGGTAATCCGTCAGGCCGGCCCCGACCAGCGAACGGGCCGACGGCTCCTCTGCCGCCTGCACCACGCCGTATATCGGTACGTCTGGATGGGCGCGGCGGAAGGCGGCCGGCACCTGGTTGCCGGTGACCTCTCCGCCCTCCAGCGCCAGCACGACGGCCGAGGGAGGCTCGCGGGCGGCCGCCAGCAGCGCGTCCATCGCAGACAGATGGATGGCCGCGCCCGGCACGTACCGCTCCAGGAGCGCGCGGGTCTCCGGATCCCGGCAGACACACAGGGCGTCGCCGGGTGGCGCTGCCGTCTCCGGATGGGTGGCGGCGCAGGTCACGTCTCGTCGTCCTCGCCGAGGAGGATGCGAAGTTCGTCGTCGGTCAGTTCGACGGTGTCGAGGACGCGTCCTCTCGCCCGTTCCTCGCCACCGTCGAGGTTCTCGATCTCCGCCGCCGCGGGGGCGGGCGGGGTTTTGTCTTGGGCGGCCGTCTCGGGTTCGGGCGGGGGGACTTCGGACGGTGCCGCTTCCTGCTCCGGCAGAGGGGACCTTGCCGGGGGCGGTGCTTCGGGGGCCTCCGCGGCGGGGCCGGCTTGCGACCGGGTCTCCGCCGCCGGCTCGGCGGGCCGGGAAAGGGTCCTGAGGAAATCGAGCAACTCCTCCGGCCGGGAGAGCACCACGTCTGCCCCGACGAGGCCGGCAATGCGGCCCTTGTGCTCGAAGCCGGGAGAGTGGTACGCCACGATCGTCGTCCTCGGCCACTCGCGGCGGAACAGGGGCACGAGCCGAAACGTCTCCGCGTCGAAAAAGTCGACGCCCACGACCAGGTGCTGCACGCCCGCGCCGCGCCGGGCGGCCTCGGTCACGGTGTCGTAGGGAGAGGCCAGGACGCGCAGCGTGACGCCGGCGGCTCGAAGGCCGCGCTCCAGCGCCTCGGCCGTCGCCGAGCCGGCCTGCTTGACCAGGAGCGTCATGGGAGCGTTGGCGTTCACGGTCGGGCCATTCTCGAGGAGCGTGGCAAGGAGGAGCGTGGCAAGGTTCGTCACGGGCCTATTATGTCGCACGGGGTTCGCTGCGTCAAGTGATGGCTTGCGGTCCCGTGCCGGCGATGGGGGTTGGAGGTCGGCGCAAACCGCGGTGGTGGGGGGAGGCCTCGGGTGCATACGTCCTTGACAGTTGGGCCTTGGGCGGATACGGTTGATGGGTGGAGTGGACCTCCGGCGTGGAGGTTTTCGGCCACGCGGGGAATCGGCGCGCCGCCCGGTGGTTCGAGGGAGGTCGGCTCACGTAGGCCTCGGCATACCGAGCAGTTACGCCCGTAGCTCAATCGGATAGAGCATCGGTCTACGGAACCGAGGGTTGGGGGTTCGAATCCTCCCGGGCGTACCATTGTTATCCGGCGGCAAGGGCGCGCGGGGTTCCGCCTCGGCGGCACCCGGTGCGCTTTGCCGTTTCTGATTCTTGTCCTCTTCGTTTCGGCGCGTGACGGCCCGTCCCGGCCGGGTGCCGGGGTTTGAGTCACGGCCGCGTGTCGCGGACGAAGGGGGTTTCGCCCCTGCGCTAAAGGTCACCCGCCCGGGGCGGCCTTGCCACCCGGCACCGGCGGACGCGCTCCGCCTTGCCGGGCCCGGGCAGCGGAAAACCGGGCACGGACGCAGCCGATGATGCCGACGCCCGAGCAGTCGCCCCCGGAACCCGACGACGCGCGGTGGATGCGAGAGGCCCTCCGCCTGGCCGAGGCCGCTCGCCAGGCCGACGAGGTGCCCGTCGGCTGCGTCATCGTCCACGACGGCCGTCCCCTCGCCCGGTCGCACAACCAGCGGGAGACGCTCCGCGACCCCACGGCCCACGCCGAGATGATCGCCATCACCCAGGCCGCAGAGGCCCTGGATTCCTGGCGGCTCGAAGGGTGCACCCTCTACGTGACGCTAGAACCGTGCGCGATGTGCGCGGGGGCGATGGTGCAGGCCCGGCTCCAGCGCCTCGTGTACGGGGCGGCCGACCCGAAGGCCGGCGCCGTGGCGTCGGTCTTCCGCCTGCTCGCCGAGCCCCGGCTGAACCACCGGGTGCGGACCACCGGGGGCGTCCTGGCCGAGCCCTGCGGCGCCATCCTCACCGCGTTCTTCCAGGCCAAGCGCGGGGAAGACCGAGCGGGCGAGGAAGGCGGTCGCGGAGGGGATGACCCCGGGCAACAAACCTCCCCGTTTTGCCCTTGACACTTTCGTGGAACCCGCGCTACACTCCGCTCGGAATGGCCAAGGGGAGAATCCGGACGCATGCCCCCGAAGCGCCGTCATCCGCGCAAGGTTCGGGCCGCGACCGCGCCGGACGCCGCCGAGACGCCGGCGCCTCGGCCGGCCGCTGAGGCCGAACTCATCCTCCTCGTCCATGCCGACGACATGGTCGAGGCTGAACAGTACAAGAGCGAACTGGAGGGGCACGGCATTCCTGCGGCCGTGGGGGGCGAGACGCCCGGAGGCGGCCCCCTCGCCGGCAGGGGCGTCCCGGTCCTCGTCTCCGAGGCCCTTGCCGAGGCGGCGGCCGAAGTGATCGCGGAACTCGAGTTTACAAGAGTGGAGGGCAGGCCCGTGGACGAACAAGGCATCTTCAAAGACGAAGCCGACGACCTCCAAGGCGTCCCCGACGAGGACCTCGACGACGACCTCGACGAGGACCTGGACGACGACCTCGAAGAGGACTGGGACGAGGAGGATGACGACGAGGACGACTGGGACGAGGACGACGAGGACGACGAGGCCCCGGCCTAGACGGACCGCCGGTCCGGGCGCTGCGGGTTCCCCGTCGGCCGGCTGAGCCGTTCTTGCCCCGTGGTCCGTGTCGGAGCCTCGCCCCGCCTGCTGGTCGCCAGTGGCGCGAAGCCGCTCCTTGCCCGGCACGGATGCCGCGGCCGCGCCGAAGGGGCGCCCCGTCCGTACTGGAAACGGAAGGTATGCATGGCCTACCTGCTGGGCATCGACGTCGGGACGAGCGGCACGAAGACACTGCTGGTGGACGAGGCCGGCCGCATCGCCGCTTCCACGACGGCGGAGTATCCCGCCTACGCCCCCAAGCCCGCCTGGAGCGAGCAGGACCCCGCCGACTGGTGGCAGGCGACCGCCGATACCATCCGCCGGGCCCTGGAGGAGGCCGGCATCGACGGCAAGGCGGTGGGCGGCCTTGGCCTGTCGGGCCAGATGCACGGCAGCGTGTTCCTCGATTCGTCCGGTGAGGTTCTCCGCCGCGCCATCCTCTGGAACGACCAGCGGACCGGCGCCGAGTGCACTGAGATCACCGAAGCGGCCGGCGGCCGGGCCGAACTCATCCGCATGGTCGCGAACCCGGCCCTCACGGGTTTCACCGCTCCCAAGATCCTCTGGGTCCGCAAGCACGAGCCGCAACTCTACGAGAAGACCAACAAGATTCTCCTGCCGAAGGACTACGTCCGCTATCGCCTGACGGGCGAGTTCGCCACCGAGGTCAGCGACGCCTCCGGCACGCTGCTGCTGGACGTGGCCAGGCGCACGTGGTCGGCGGACCTGCTCGGCCGGCTCCGGATTGATGCCGACCTGCTGCCCGAGGTGTACGAATCGCAGGAAGTCACCGGCCGGCTGACGGCCGAGGCCGCCGAGGCCACCGGCCTGGCGCCCGGCACGCCGGTCGTCGGCGGGGGCGGCGACCAGGCCGCCGGCGCCGTCGGCAACGGTATCGTCCGCCGCGGCGTCATCAGCGCCACGCTCGGCACGAGCGGCGTCGTCTTCGCCCACGCCGACGAGGTCGAGACCGACCCCCACGGCCGCGTCCACACCTTCTGCCACGCCGTGGAGGGCAAGTGGCACGTGATGGGCGTCGTGCTGGCGGCGGGCGGCAGCCTCCAGTGGTTCCGCAACACCCTGTGCGGCGACCTGGTGGCCCGGGCCGCCGACGAGGGCGTCGACCCGTACGAACTCATTACCGCCGAGGCCGCCGAGGTGCCGCCCGGCAGCGACGGCCTCTACTTCCTGCCGTACCTGACGGGCGAACGCACGCCGCACGCCGACCCGCACGCGCGGGCCGCCTGGATCGGCCTCTCCAACATGCACACGCGGGCCCACATGGCCCGGGCTGTCATGGAAGGCGCCACCTACGCCATGCGCGACTCGCTGGAGATCATCCAGGGGATGGGCGTGCCGGTGGAGGAGGTCCGCGTGGCGGGCGGCGGGGCACGCTCCAAGGTCTGGCGGGCCCTCCAGGCCGACGTCTACAAGCACCCCGTCTGGACCGTCTCCAGCGAGGAAGGGCCGGCCTACGGCGTGGCGCTGCTGGCGGGTGTCGGCACGGGCGTCTGGGACTCCGTGCCGGAGGCCTGCGACGCCACCGTCCGCCCCCTGGAGGAAACCCGGCCCACACCCGAGCACGTCGAGCGGTACCACGCGTTCTACCCCGAGTACGGGCAGTTGTACCGGAGCCTGAAAGACGACTTCGCCCGCATCGCGGCGTTGGCGTAGGCAGTCCGATGTCATCCTGTATTATTGGCGCGCCCTTTGCCATGAGCCGCGCTTTACACAGCCCGAGACGAGTACGTAGGAGGCGTTCTCGAAACAAAGGTTGTAGCGAAAGTGATGATTGCAGTGAAACAGGAGGATTGCAGCAGAAGTCAAGAAACGGTACGATGCCGATCAGCCGGCACCTCAACCTTCAACTGTCAATGGGACACCTTCGCGCCCGCAGGCGGCGTCGGGCTGCATCGGAAGCCCGGAGAGGGGCTGCCTGCTTCGCGCCCTCCTTGTCTGCGGCCGCCTCGCTCGGCCTCGGGCCGACGAGGGGTTATCCGGATCGGCTCGCCGCACCCCGTTACCGCGACAAGTGGATGAGGGACATCGTCCGATGCTCGTCGGCGGCCTTGTTCTTCAGGCCCGGGAAGTCGCCGTCGAAGTTCGAGATGATGAGGGCGTCGCCCCGCACGATGGCTTCGCACGGCTGGTCCAGCAGGCCCGTGGCCCCATCGGAGTCGTCGTTCTCCCAGAGCGTCTCCAGCCGGCCGTCCATGTGAATGACGTGGATCGCGTTGTTCTGCGAATCGGCAATGTAGATGACATCGGCCTTGGCGTCATAGCACATGCCGTCGCCGCACGGGCACCGCGGATCGCGGACGAACCGTTTGGTCGAGGCCACGTTTCCGGCCTCGTCGAACGTGATTTTGTACACCTCGCCGTTGCCGAAGAGGCTGCAATAAAGATTCCCCTCCGCATCGAAGACGAGGCCGTCGGCCCCGGCCAGGTCCTTGCGGGCGTTGGGTTCGGTGACGAAGGTGGCGATGAGGTGCGGGTCTTTCTGGCCCTTGGGCTTCAGGTGGACGGGGTCGCCCGCCAACTCGTCGATGTGGAACCGGTACACGCCGCTCGTGCCGGGAGCGTCGGGCAGGTCGAAGAAGGTGTCGCTCACGTAGACGTGGTCGCCCTTCCAGCGGACGGCGTTGGCCAGTTTGAAGCCCTCCACGACCACCTCGGCGTCCACCGGCTTGTCGTCCTCCATGATGACGCGGATAAGGCGGGACGCGTGGTCGGTGTTCCAGAAGTACTGGTTGTCGGCCACGTACAGGTTGCCGTCCGGGCCGAACTCCAGGCCCATCGGGCCGGCCCGGGTGGTCTCGGGGTGGACAGGCATGGTGAACCAGAGGCGGACCGTGTTCTCGGGGGTGATCTTCGCCAGGACGCCCGGGTACCGCTGGTCCACGAAGTTCGGGCTCGCCACGATAATGTTGCCCCAGGCGTCCCTGGTCAGGCCGTCCGGCATGTTGATGTGCCGGGGCAGGGACTGGAAGAGTTCCGGCCGTCGGCTTTGACCCGGCGCGCAGCCGATGCCGGCCATCGAAACGGCTGCAACGCCGACCACCACGAGCCGCGCGGTCGTCCGGCAAAGGGCGGCGTGAATCATGTCAGGCTCCTTGAGGAGTGTGCGTTCGGCACCCGGGCCGGGCGCCACGGGAGACGGTTTGTCTGCCCGTCCCTGTGGAGTGTTCCCGGCGTCACGTGAGGCCGGGCAACGCGTGCACTGTGTCGAGTTCGGGACGGGCCGTCAAGCCTTTTCCCGGACTTGTCTGGCCCGGCGGGGCCGTCCGTCGGAGAACCGCCGCGATAGAAGCCGACAACAGGCATGTCGCACCCTTCAGCATTCGCGGGTGCCAGGGATAGGCGGCAATCCGTGTGTCCTGGGCGGGCACACGGTTTGCCAAGCAACCGGTGCCACCGTGTTGTTCCATGGCTGTTGCCGGCTTCCATAGTCCGCGCCGCTGCGATGGCGGTGCTCCGTCAAACGCCTCCGCTCCCGGCTTGCGCTGCGGTCCGGCTTCGTCCCGGACGCTCATGGCATAGGGGGGACTTTGTTTGCTACGCCCCGTCCGGCGGAGTATACTGGGGTCCGCCACCTCGGTACCGGGGAAGCCGATGAGCGAGATGACCGGCGCGGACCGCGTGCTGTGTGCGCTTCGGCGGGAACAGCCGGACCGCGTTCCTCATTTCGAGTGGATCATCGACCGCCACGTCCGCGACGCCATCTGCCCGGGGAGCACGATGGAGGAGTTCACCGTGCGGATGGGGCTGGACGCCATCCTCACGGCCCCCGACTTCGCGAAGGAGGCTGTGGGTCCGGGCCTGCACCGGAGCGAGTGGGGCATGGTGATGAAGGACTCGGGCGAAGCGCATTCGGTGGCCGTCGAGCACCCCATTCGCACGCTCGAGGACCTGCACCGCTACGAGCCGCCGGACCCGCACGCCCCCGGCCGGTACGCCAGCATCGAACGGGTGGTGTCGGCGTACAAGGGCGACCTGGCGGTGGGGGTGCACCTGAACGACGTGTTTTCGATCCCGCGTTACCTGATGGGCTTCGAGGGGCTGATGCTGGCGGCCGTGGCCGAGCCGGATCTCGTCCGTGGCCTGGTGGACCTTTCGGTGGAGGCGAACGTGGCCATGGCCGAGGAGGTGGCCCGGCGGAACGTGGACTTCGTGTTCACGGGCGACGATTACGCCTCGGCGGCGGGCCCGTTCGTCTCGTCCGGCATGTTCCGGGACCTCTTCTGGCCGGGCCTGAAGCGCGTCATGGGCACTTTCCGGGACCTGGGCCTGCCGGTCATCAAGCACACCGACGGTGACATTCGGCCGCTGCTTGAGATGATCCTGGAGGCCGACATCGACTGCCTCGACCCGATCGACCCCATGGGCGGGCTCGACATGGCCGAGATGAAGCAGACCTACGGCGACCGAATTGCCCTGAAGGGCAACGTCCATTGCGCCGAGACGCTCGCGTTCGGCTGCGAGCGCGACGTGGTGGAGGAAACGAGGGCGGTCATCCGGGCCGCCGGTAGGGGCGGCGGGCTCATCGTCTCCTCCTCCAACAGCATCCACGCCTCCGTCAAGCCCGGCAATTATCTGGCCATGTGGAACGCCATCCGCATGTACGGCACGTATCCGCTGGCGCTGGACGCCTGGGAAGGCTCCGGCGCGATCGAGGCGTTCTCCTAGCACCCCGGCCCTTTCCCGGGAGAGCCGCATGGAGTACCTCGTCGGCATTGATCTCGGTTCGACCAGTCTGAAAGCGGTCGTCTACGACCTGGAGGGCAACGCGGTCGCCCAGGCCGCCCGGCCCACCGAACGACGCCACCCGGACCCGGCCCATCCGGACTGGGCCGTCTGGGACCCCGACCAGATCTGGGGCGGGACGGCCGAGGCCCTCGCCGAAGCCGTGGGCGCCCTGGAGGACCCGAACGCCATTCGTGCGGTGTGCGTCACCGGCATGGGCATGGACGGGGTGCCGATGGATGAGACGGGGGCCTGCCTCTACCCGTTCATCAGTTGGCACTGTCCTCGCACCCGGCCGCAGCAGCAGTGGTGGCTGGAGCACGTCGGGGCGGAGCGGCAGTTTGCGATCACCGGCAACCCGGTCTGGGCCATCAACAGCGCTCTGCGCATCCTGTGGATGAAGGAGCACGAGCCCGAGGTCCTGGCCCGGGGCCACAAATGGGTGCTCATCGAGGACTTCGTCAACTACCGCCTCTCGGGCGAGTTCGCGACCGACTACTCGATGGCCTCGAACACCCTCCTCCTGGACCAGCGCACGCGGACGTGGTCGAAGGAGTTGCTGGAGATCTCCGGCATCGACCGGCGCCTGCTGTGCGATCCGCGTCCCAGCGGCACGGTGCTGGGGCAGGTCCATGCGGCGGCGGCCGAGCGGACCGGCCTGCCCGAGGGCACGCCCGTCGTCCTGGGCGGTCAGGATTTTCTGTGCGGGGCGCTCTCGGCCGGCGCCTTCCGCCCGGGCGTGGTCCTCAGCGTTCTCGGCACGTGGGACATCATCGTGGCGGCGCTGCCCGAACCCGTCCTGACGCCCCAGGCCGCCCGCATGGGCGCGTGGGTCGATTCCCACGTGGCCCGCGACACCTGGGCGGTCATGGGCACCGCCGTGGCGGGCGAGATGCTCGAGTGGTTCCGCAGTCAGTACGGCGCCGAGGAGAAGCGGCGGGCGGAGGCCGAGGGATGCTCCGACTGGGACCTCCTGATGCAGCCGGCCGAGGCCTCCCCCGCCGGGGCCCGCGGCGTCCTGTTCCTGCCGCACATGTCAGGCTCCAGTTTTCCCTTCGTCGATCCCGCTTCCATGGGGGCGTTCGTCGGCCTGCGGACGGTAACGGCCAAGAGCGACATGCTCCGGGCCGTCGTCGAGGGCTTAGGCTTCCAGTTCCTCCAGATTCTCAAGGGCCTGGAGAGCAGCCTCGGGCTGACGGCGGACCGCCTGGTGGCGGTGGGCGGCGGCACGCGGAACCGGCTGGCCATGCAGGTCAAGGCCGACATGGCCGGCATGCCCATCGAGGTGCCTGCCCTCGAGGAAGCCACGCCCCTCGGCGCCGCCCTCCTTGCCGGCATCGGGGTTGGCCTGTACCGGGACGAGGCGGAGGCCTTCCAGCGCGTGTACCGTCCCGGCCGCGTGATCGAGCCGGAACCGGACGCCGCGGCCTTGTACGCGGACCGGTTCGCCATGTACGAGCGGCTATACCCGGCGCTCAAGGACATCCACGCGGCCCTGAGCGAGCGGCTCGCGACGTGACGGTTGCAGGAAGGAGGCCCGTCCGAGGAACCAGCGGCTGGGTTTCGGGTGGGAAGACGCCAGCCGGCACAGCGTTCAGTGGAGGGGGGTGGGTCTCGGGATGCTGATTATCGCGTGTGTGTCCTGGCCAAAGGCAACCCCATGCAGCGCAGCGCGCCGGACGACCTGCCGGCCGCTGCCGAGACGAGAGGAGGATCTGACCGATGAAATCCGTTCTCATCGCCCCGCGGCGATACGTCCAGGGACCCGGCGTGCTGGGGGAACTCGGCACGTACGTGGCCATGCTCGGCCAGCGGCCGCTCGTCCTCTGGGACGACCTCGTCAAGGACCTCGTTGGCGAGACGGTGACGGCGAGCCTCTCGGCCGCGGGCCTGGAGGTCGTGGACGTGGCCTTCGCCGGGGAGACGACCCACGCCGAGGCCGGCCGCGTCGCTGAACTCGTCCGCGCCGACGCCTGCGACGTCGTCATCGGCGTGGGCGGCGGCAAGTGCCTCGACACCGGCAAGGGGGCCGGCGTCGAGACCGGCTCCCGCATCGTCACGTGCCCGACGATTGCGTCGAACGATTCGCCCACCAGCGCTGCCAGCGTCTGGTACAGCGAGGCGGGCGAGTTCCTCGGCTTCGACTGCTGGCCATTCAACCCCGACCTCGTGGTGGTCGACACCCGCGTCATCGCCGAGGCGCCCGTCCGGACGCTGGTGGCCGGCATGGGCGACGCCCTCTCCACCTGGGTCGAAACCGATGCTGCCTGGAAGACCCGGGCCCTGAACCTGGCGGGCGGGGTGCCGACCGGGGCGGCGCTGGCGATCGCGCGGCTCTGCTTCGACACGCTCATGGCCTGCGGCGCAGAGGCCAAACGGGCCGCCGAGGCCAATGTCGTCACGCCGGCGCTGGAGCGGGTCGTGGAGGCCAACGTGCTGCTCTCCGGCCTCGGGTTTGAGAGCGGCGGCCTGGCCACCGCTCACATGATCGGCAACCTGCTGACCGGCGTGCCCGAATGCCACGGGTTCATGCACGGCGAGAAGGTGGCGTTCGGTGTCGCCACCCAACTGTGCCTGGACCCCGATGTGCCGACGGACGAGACGTACCGCATCGTCGACTGGTGCGTGGCGGTGGGGCTGCCGGTCACGCTGGCCGACCTGAACCTGGAGGGCGCGCCGCAAGAGAAACTCCGGCCCATCGCCGAGGCGTGCGCGGGCGAGGGGTCGCTGTGCGCGAATCACGCGTTCGCCGTCACGGCCGAGGGTGTGCTCGATGCGATGATCGCCGCCGATGCCCTGGGGCAGGAGCGAAAACGTCTCCACCGTTAGTTCTACAACGCGACGTCAGCCTTTTGCGCGGTGGCTCTCCGCACCCACCGCGCTCGAGAGGGCGTTTTCGGGGCGGCGCGGTGGGGGCGGAGACACGCCGCGCACGAGTTAGCGTTGTAGTGTTAGCCGCCGGGCCCGCCCGGGGCGTCGGCCTCCGGCACGGCCACCTCGGCGAGGGTCCGCCTGACCTCCTCCGCCTGCTGCGTCTCGTCCCACCCGAGCACCGGACCGACGAGGCGCGCGAGTTCCAGGAGCGCCTCCGGCGTGGTCCGGCCCGTCAGGGCGATCGTGCTTCGCCGGCACACCAGGTCGTCGAGGTGGACGACCTGCTCCCCGGCGGCGATGCGCCGGACCTCGGCGTCCGTGTAATCCGGCAGCGTGGAGAGCGGCGTCTCGGTCCGGGCCTCGGCGGAGGTGGCGTACGCCTCGGCCCGCGTGCCGTAGCGTGCCAGGAGGACGGTCACGCGGTCGGGGGCCAACCCGGAGGCTGCGGTCACCCGGTCGATCCACGCCCGCTTCTCGTCCTCGTCCTGTGGGAACCCCCGCCCGCCGCCGATGGGCGCGGCCACTGTGGAGCATCGGCGGCTTGCCCCGAGCCGGGCGAGGGTCGCGTCGGCCGCCTCCGCGGCCAGGGCACGGAACGTCGTCCACTTGCCGCCGATGAGACAGAGCACGGGGAAGGGGCGGTTGCGCCCGGGCTCCAGAACGCGGAGGCTGTGGCCGCGGCTGATGTTGGCGGTCACCCCCTCGCCGGTGGCCGGCAGGGGCCGGACGCCGCAGAACACGTAGACGATCTGGTCGCGGCGGATGGTGATGCCCGGAAACACGGTGCGCAGGGTCGTCAGCATATACGCGATTTCGCCCTCTTCGCACCGGGCCGCCTCGGGGTCGTTCACGCGGAGGTCCGTCGATCCCATGAGCACCTTGTCCTCGAACGGGAACACGATACACACCCGGCCGTCTGTGTGCTGGTAGTACACCATGCGGTCGCCGAGCATGGCGTGCAGGCGCGGGTTGGCCACGACCAGGTGCGAGCCCTTTGTGCCGCCCATGTAACGTGTTTCGACGCCGAGGCAGGCGTTGGCCGCGTCCACCCATGCGCCGGTCGCGTTGACGACGACCCGGGGCCGGAGTCGCGCCATCTCGCCGGTGACCTCGTCGCACAGGACGACGGCCCCGTCGTCGACGCGCACCGGCCGCACGTAGTTGACGGCCCGGCAGCCGGGGTGGGCGGCGCGGGCATCCGCGAGCAACTCGATGCACAGCCGCTCGGCCTGCGAAATCTGCGCGTCGTAGTACGTGGCCGCTGCCACGATGGCCGGGTCCAGGCCGGGCACCTCGGCGAGCGTTTCCTCGCGCGACCGGAAACGGTGCTTCGGCAGGAGGCGGTGCTTGCGGGTCACGAAGTCGTAGAAGGTGAGACCGAGTTTGGTGATGAGTGCCCCGCGTCCGCCCGGCCGGACAGGAATCCCCAGGAAGATGAGTGACGAGCGGAGGAGTCCCCCCAGCCACGAGTACAGCGGGATCGTGGTCCGCAGCGGGGAGACGTAGTGGGCGGCGTTCTCGAGGAGCCGGTTCCGCTCCAGGAGCGATTCGCGGACCAGGGCGAACTCGCGGTGTTCCAGGTACCGCAGGCCGCCGTGAATCATGCGCGACGACGTGCTGCTCGCCCCGGCCACGAAGTCGGCCTTGTCCACCAGGAGCGCGTCGACGCCCTGGAGGGCGAGTTCCCGCAGGAGCCCGCACCCGTTCACGCCGCCGCCCAGGATGAGGACGGGCACGTCGGGCAGGTCGCGAAGGTCTCGCCAGATGTCGGTGCGGTTCGGCATGCGGGGTGCTCCGGGGCTGGGCGTGCTCATGGGCCCGCAACGGACGCGCAGGCAATACGTTCCTAGAGATGGTCGCAGCGGCCGGCAAACCGTGGAACAGCCTATCGCCCGGAGGCCGGCGCGTCAGACGCCTGGGCTACCTCCTCGGCTGGCAGTGACCGACGCGAAAGGCCCAGCCCCTTGCTCCGGCCGATCACGCGGCGGAACGCCGGGGTCGTATGTATCCGGCCCGGAAGGACCTCTTCTCGCGCTCCGTGCGGACCTTCTTCGTCGGCGCCTCCTTCAGCCATGCGTCCCGGCAGGGGGTCACTTCTTCTTCTTGGGCTTCTTCACCGGCCAGGGAAGCACGCCGCAACGGTCGGCCCAGTCTTGGTAGGCGGTTTTGAGTTCGGCGACCTTGTCGGGCTGTTTGGCCGCGAGGTCGTTGAGTTCCGTGCGGTCGGCTTCGAGGTCGTAGAGTTCCCACTCGTCCTTGTGACGGCTGACGAGTTTCCATTTGCCGGCGCGGACGGCCTTGTTGCCCACGTGTTCCCAGCCGATGGTTTTGTGAGGCTCGCGCCTCTCGCCGCGCAGAACGGGCAGCAGGCTCTTGCCCTCCAGCGGCGTGATGGGCTTGCCGTTGTGCTCCTCGGGGTAGTCCACGCCCGCGACGTCGCAGAAGGTGGCCATGAGGTCGATGATGTGGCCGACCTGGTCGGTGAGTTGGCCCTTCTGTTTGAGGAGGCGTGGCCAGTGGGCGATCAACGGCGTGGCGATGCCGCCCTCGTGAGCCCAGTGTTTGTAGAGCCGGAACGGCGTGTTGCTCAGGTTTCCCCACGACATCCCGTAGGTGCACCAGAAGTTGCTGCTGCGGCCGGGCTTACCCTCGCCCCAGTCCCAGCCCCAGGGGCCGCCTTCCCAGTTGCCGCCGTTGTCCGACAGGAAGAGCACCAGGGTGTTGTCGAGGGCGTCGATTTCTTCGAGTTTGTCCACCACCCGCCCGATGCCCTGGTCCATGCGGTCGATCATGGCTGCGTAGATTTCCATCCGCAGCAGCATGTCCTTTTTCTTCTTTGCATCGACTTTTTCCCAGGGTGTCACCTTCTCGTTGAGCGGCGAGAGGGGCCAGGTCTCCTTCACGATGCCCATCTGCTTCATCCGCTCGTGCCGCTTGAGGCGCAACTTGTCCCAGCCCTCATCGTACCTGCCCTTGTACTTGGCCATGTCCTCTGCACGTGCGTGCAGCGGGAAATGCGGCGCGGTGTAGGAGAGATACAGGAAGAACGGCTTCTCCTTCTTCCCGTGCTCGTCAATGAACTTCACGGCGTAGTCGGTGAAGGCATCGGTTATGTAGTATTCCTTGCCTTCGAACATTTCATCTTCTTGCAGTTTCCAGCGCTGATCGTTCCTTGCGATCAGCCGCGGCTTCCAGTAACTGGAGGCGCCCCCGATCAGCGCATAGGAATCGTCGAAGCCGCGATGGACCGGCCAGCAGGCCTGCTGCCCGCCCACGTGCCACTTGCCGGATATGAGCGTGGTGTACCCGCCGCGCTTGAGGGCTTCGGCGAGTGTGACGCAGTGATCGTTGAGGTATCCCTGGTAGGCGGGCTTGCCGAGGTTGCCCGTCATGTGTCCGATGCCGGCCTGGTGCGGGTACAGCCCGGTTAGCAGCGACGCCCGCGTGGGGCAGCATCGGGCGGCGTTGTAGAACTGCGTGAACCGCAGCCCGTTGGCGGCGAGCCTGTCGATGTTCGGCGTCATCACCTCGCCGCCGTAGCAGCCGATATCGGAGAAGCCCATGTCGTCGGCCATGATGAGCACGATGTTCGGCTTTTCTTTGGGCGTCTTGTCGCCGCCGGGATTGCGGCTCTGTCCCCGGCCCCTGCGGGCCAACAGGGCGCCGGTCGTGCCGGCCGTCGCGCACAGCACGTGTCGGAGAAAGGATCGCCTGTCCATGGTCTACTCCTCCGGGCTTTTCGGGATAACCTCCGGCCGACGACGGCCGTCGGCCTTTCCGCCGATTCTACCGCCGATCGCGTGATTCGCAAGGACCTCTTCTGCTCGTCGGCGGGAGACTTCCGCCCGTTTCCGAGCCGTGACGTTGCCCAGGGCGTGGAAGTCGGCCCCCCGCCCCCTCACCGTTGGCGGCCCGCCGGTGCGGCCGGGTCCCGGCCTTTTCTCCCGGCCGCCCAGGGATTTCCTGCGTCCTCCCTCCTTGTCGTCACCGAATCTGCTGCCGACCTTGACCCGCACCGCCGCGCGGGCCTAGCATAGGCGGGGTGAGGTACCAGGGCACGGACGGGGTGGGAGCCATGGCCCCACGATTGAACACCGAGACGGAGTTTCGCGGCTTGGCCGTCAGTCCCGGCCAGGTGATGGCCCGGGTGTGTCTGTTCCGCCAGGCGCTGCACGAGAACGTCCCGGAGTACCGGGTGGCCGGCGAGGCCAAGAAAGAGGAACGCCATCGGCTCCAGGAGGCCGTGGCGGTGGTGCTGGACCGGCTCGAAGGGCTCCAGGAGGTCGTCCGTGACCGGGTCGGCCCAGCCGAGGCCGAGATCTTCTCCGTCCAGCGCGCCATCCTGGAGGACCCCGCCCTCGAATCCCAACTCATGGACGCCGTCGACCAGGGCCGCAACGCCGAGGTGGCCGTCAAGCAGACCTTCGAGGCCTACGAGGCCCGCATGCGCGAATTCGACAGCGGCTACCAGAGCGAGCGGGCCGGCGACCTGGGCGAACTCAAGCGGCGCCTCCTGGCGGAACTGACCGAAACCACTTCCGCCTTCGTCTGCCAGAACGAGCCGCACTGCCAGCGCGGCAAAGGGCGGATCGTCGTCACGGAGGAACTGAGCCCCTCGCTGGCGCTGGAATTGAATACCGACGACATCCGCGGCCTGGTGACCGAGCGCGGCGGGACGACCTCCCACGCCGCCATCCTGGCTCGCGGGCTCGGCATCCCGGCGGTCAGCGGCATTCCGCACATCCACGACCTGGTAGCCTGCGGCACGGAGGTGCTCCTCGACGGCGACGCGGGCGAGGTCGTCGTCTGGCCGTCCGAGCAGAGGCTGGCCGGCCTCAGGGTCCACGGGCCGGCTGAGGTGGAGGGCCCCGCCGAGCCCGTCGAAGGGCTGCGCGTCCTGGCGAACATCAGCCTGGCCGAGGAGGTCGACCTCGCCAACCGCCACCAGGCCGAGGGCGTCGGCCTGTACCGGACGGAGTTGGAGTTCTTCGCCGCCGACCGCCTCCTGGACGAGGACGAACAGGCCGACCGCTATGGCCGCGTCGTCCGGGCGATGACGGGCCGGCCGGTGGCGTTTCGCCTGCTCGACCTCGGCGGCGACAAGCCCTCCCACCTGTTTGAGTTCCCCGAGGAGGAGAATCCGTCGCTGGGCTTGCGCGGCCTGCGGTACCTGCTGAACCACCCGGACCTGTTGCGGACGCAGGCGCGGGCGCTGGCCCGGGCGTCGGAGGAGGGGGCCGTCCAGATCATGTACCCCATGGTCACGGGCCTGGAGCAGTTCCGGGCGGTGCGGGCCATGGTGGAGGAGGCCACGGCCGACCTCGCCCCCGGCCGGTTGGAGCACGGGCCGATGTTCGAGGTGCCCTCGGCCGTGCTGGAGGCCGAGGCCCTGCTGGCCGAGGCCGACTTCGCCTCCGTCGGATCCAACGACCTGTTGCAATATCTCTTTGCCGTCGACCGCAACAACGTGCACGTGGCGTCGGACTACGTGCCGGACCGGCCGGTGTTCTGGCAGGTGCTGGAGGAGGTGGCCCGGGCGGCGCGGGAGGCCCGCGTGCCGCTCTCCATCTGCGGGGAACTGGCCGCCGAGCCCGCCTACCTCGGCCGGCTGATGGCCCTGGGGTATCGGACCGTGAGCGTGAGCGTGCGGCTCATACCGGGCATCCGCCGGGCCGCCCGCGAATCCCTGACGCAGAAAGGATCGACATGACCGAACACGAAGCCGCCGTCACGTTCAAGGGCCGGCCGCTGACACTCGTCGGCGACCTGCCGGAGGTGGGGCAGGGCGTGCCGGACGTCACCCTGGTCGGGAACGACCTGGAAGAGGTGACGATCGCCTCGCTGGGGGGCGGGCCGCTCATCGTGGCGTCCGTGCCCTCGCTCGACACCCCGGTGTGCAGCACCGAGACCCGACGCTTCAACCAGGAGGCCGCCGGGATGGAGAACGTCCGGGTCCTGACCGTCAGCATGGACCTGCCGTTTGCCCAGAAGCGGTGGTGCGGCGCCGAGGGCATCGAGCACGTCACCACCGCCAGCGACCATCGCGACGCCGCCTTCGGCGAGGCGTGGGGCGTGCTCATCCGGGACCTGCGGCTCCTGGCCCGCGCCGTGTTCGTGGTGGACTCCGACGGCGTCCTCCGGTACAAGCAACTGGTGCCGGAGATGACCGACGAACCGGACTACGACCCGATCCTCGCCGCCGCGTGCGACCTGGCCTGAGGCACGTCGCCGCCGTGGACTTGGCGCGGCGGGTACGGAGAGCCGCCGCGCCCATTCCTGGGAGACGCTGATGCCACTGGAAACCCTCTCCGCCGGCGAGACGGTCCTCTACGGGCTGGGGGCCAGCACGGCCGCAGGCCTGGCGACCGGCATCGGCGCCCTGCCGGGGCTCTTCTTTAAAGACCTCTCGCAGAAGGTGCTCGATACGTTGCTCGGCTTTGCCGCCGGCGTCATGCTGGCTGCGACGGCGTTCAGTCTCATCGTGCCGGGCATCGAATACGGGGAAACGATCTACGGGGCCCCGCCCTGGGCGGTCCTGGTGATGGTGGGCGGCATGCTCTTCGGGGCCGCGTTCCTCGACCGACTCGACAAGTGGATTCCACACGACCACTTCGTCAAGGGGCACGAGGGTCCCTCCTCCAGCCTGCGGAAGACGTGGCTCTTCGTCCTGGCGATTACGCTCCACAACTTTCCGGAAGGACTGGCGGTGGGCGTCGGCTTCGGCGGCGGGACGGAGGAGGCCATCGCCCAGGGCACGACGCTGGCCTTCGGCATCGGGCTCCAGAACATGCCGGAGGGACTCGCCGTCCTCCTGCCCCTGATGCGGGAAGGCTACAGCCGGAGCCGGGCCCTCTGGATCGCCACCGCCACCGGCCTGGTGGAACCCGTGGCCGGGGCCCTGGGGGCGGGTCTGGTAGGCCTCTTTGCCCCCGTCCTGCCGTTCGGGATGGCCTTCGCCGCCGGCGCCATGCTCTTCGTCATCAGCGACGAGATCATCCCCGAGACGCACCGCGGCGGGTCGGAGCGTCTGGCCACCTTCGGCGTCATGGTCGGCTTCGTCGTCATGATGACCATGGACGTGCTGCTGGGATAAGCATTCCCTCTCCCTTGAGGGAGAGGGTAGGGTGAGGGGGTGGCCCGCCTTCGGCGGGTAAACATGGCCACTCGCTTGTGAGTAGCCACGCGAACTCCCGCCCGTGGCGGGGCCGCCGCGCGGCAACCGGTAGGGAGACGCATCGATGAAAGCCGTTACGATTCGCGCCCACGGCGGCCCGGAGGTCGTTCGCGTCGAAGAGGTGGAGGCCCCGTCTGCGGCCTCCGGCGAGGTCGTCCTCCAGGTTCGCGCCGCCGCCCTCAACCACCTGGACCTCTGGGTCCGCATGGGCCGGCCCGGCATGGACCTGGCCTTCCCCCACGTCCTGGGGTCGGACGCGGCCGGCGTCGTGGCCGAGGTCAGCCACGGCGTCCGGGGCATCGCCCCGGGCGACGAGGCGATCCTGAATCCCGGCCTGCCGTGCGGACGGTGCGAGGCCTGCCGCCGAGGCCAGCAGAGCGAGTGCGAGCGGTATACCATCGTCGGCCTGGGCCGATGGGGCACGTTCGCAGAGCGCGTGGTCGTCCCCGCCGACCGTCTCCGGCCGAAGCCGGCGCACCTCGATTGGTCCCAGGCCGCCGCCCTCCCGCTTGCGCACCTGACGGCCTGGCGGATGCTGATGACACGGGCCCGGCTCGGGGCCGGCGAGACCGTGCTCATCCACGGCATCGGGGGCGGCGTGGCGCTGGCGGGCCTGCAACTCGCCAAACTGGCCGGCGCCCGGGCCATCGTCACCTCCTCGTCCGACGAGAAACTCCGCCGGGCCGAACGCCTCGGCGCCGACGTCACCGTCAACTATTGCACCGAGCCGGACGTGGCCAAGGCCGTCGTCGGCGCCACCGGCGGCCGCGGCGTGGACGTGGTCGTCGATACGGTCGGGGCGGCCACCTGGCCCATCGACTTCGCGGCCGTCCGCCGCGGCGGCCGCATCGTCAACTGCGGCGTCACGGGCGGGGCGGAGGCCACCACGCCCCTCGACGCCCTCTACTGGAAACAGGTGACCGTGCTCGGCTCGACGATGGGCTCGGACGAGGATTTCCGCCGGATGCTGGCGGCGGCGGAGGCCAATGGGCTGGCGCCTGCCGTCCACGCCACGTACCCGCTCGCCGACGCCCCGGACGCACTCGCCTGCATGGAGGCGGGGGAGCAGTTCGGCAAGATCGTCCTGGAAGTGTAAGGCGTCCACGCGGCAAAGACATTGCGCGCGGCGGGTCGCGGAGGCGAGGGTTCCGTTCGGCATTTTTCCGCCCGCTTGAAACCGTCCGCGCGGGCAGCCTATGATGGATGCCGAGAACCACGGGCATGGAGGCCGACCATGGCAACCGTCTGCGACGCCGTTCGCCTGACCGACCGCGTCTACTGGGTCGGCGCCATCGACTGGGGCATCCGCGAGTTCCACGGTTACGCCACCGGCCGCGGCACGACGTACAACGCCTACCTCGTGATGGACGAGACGGTGACGCTCGTCGATACGGTCAAGGCCCCGTTCAAGGACGAGATGCTGGGCCGCATCGCCTCGGTCACCGACCCGGCGGGCATCGACCTCATCATCTCGAACCACGCCGAGATGGACCACACCGGGTGCCTGCCCGAGGTGATGGAGGCTACGGGGGCCGAGCGGGTGCTGGCCTCGAAGAACGGCAAGAAGGCGCTGGCGGCCCACTTCCACCTGGACGAGCGAATCGAGGCCGTCGAGACCGGCCAGACCGTCCGCCTCGGCGAGACCGAGGCCACCTTCGTCGAGACCCGCATGCTCCACTGGCCCGACAGCATGATGACGTACCTTTCGGGCGAGGAGATCCTGTTCTCCCAGGACGGGTTCGGCATGCACCTGGCCTCCACCGAGCGGTACGCCGACCAGTTGCCCCGCGACATCGTGCATCACGAACTGGCCAAGTACTACGCCAATATCCTCCTGCCGTTCTCGAAACTCGTGACGAAGGCGGTGGCAGCCCTGCGCGAGATGGACCTGCCCCTGGCGATGATCGCGCCGGACCACGGGCCCATCTACCGGGAGGACCTCGCGTGGCCCATCGACGCCTGGGCCCGCTGGGCCGAGCAGCGGCCTACCCGCAAGGCCGTCGTCACCTTCGATACGATGTGGCACAGCACGGAGTCGATGGCCCGGGCCGTGGCGGAGGGGCTCCTGCAGGGCGGGGCCACGAGCGTCCGCCTCCTGCCGCTCGCCGCCTCGCACCGCAGCGACGTGGCCACCGAGATCCTGGAGGCGGGGGCCCTCCTGGTCGGCTCGCCGACCATGAACAACATGGTCTTCCCGACCGTCGCCGACTGCCTGACGTACCTGGAGGGCCTGGCCCGCAAGAACCTGGTGGGGGCGGCGTTCGGATCGTACGGCTGGAGCGGGAAGGCGATCGGCCGGCTCGAGGCCTGGCTCGATGCGATGAGCGTGGAGCGCGTGGCCGACAGCGTCGCCCTCCAGTACGTCCCCGATGAAGCAGGGCTGGCCCGGTGCCGGGCGCTCGGTCGGCAGGTCGGCGAGGTGCTCGCCCGGCGCGTGGAATCGTCCTGAGGCCGGAGGGCCTGTCCGAACGGAAGCGAGGATCGCGGGGGGCCGCGCGGAGGCCGTCATCCGGCAACGAAAGGAACAAGGTATGCAGAAATACGAATGCACCATCTGCGGATACATTTACGACCCGGAAAAGGGCGACCCCACGCAGAACGTCGAACCCGGTACGGCGTTCGAGGACCTGCCGGACGGCTGGACCTGCCCGGACTGCGGCGCCCCTAAAGACCAGTTCGTGCCGGTCTGACCCGACCCCGAAGCGCCGAGCCATGACTGGCCGCCAGCGCAAGCGAGCGGTCGGCGCTGCCGCTTACTCGCGTGCGCGGCTAGCCAACAACCGCGTGCCGTTCATCCAAGGAGACTCGCGTGGACCTGCTCATCCGCATCGCCGGCGAGGCCGGCCAGGGCGTCCAGACGACGGGCAACCTGCTGGTCTCGGCTTTTGCCGAGATGGGGCTGCACGTCTTCGCCATCAAGAGTTACATGTCGCGTATCCGCGGCGGGCTGAACTGGTTCGACGTCCGCATCGGCGACGCGCCGCTGTACGCTGGCCGCGAGCCCGCTGACGTCCTGGTCGCCCTGACGGACGAGGCCCTGGAGACGCTGCGGCCGTACGTCGCCGACGCCGGGGCCGTCCTCTTCGACGCCGACCCGGAGGAGGAGGACACCGAGGCGCCCGCGGGGTGCCTGTGCATCCCGCTGACCGCCATCGCCAAGGAGACGGGCGGGTCGGCCGTCATGGCCAACGCCGTGGCCGCCGGCGCCGTCTTCGCCCTGCTCGGGTATGACCTGTCGGCCCTGACGGACTATTTCGCGACGGCCTTCGAGAAGAAGGGCGAGGAGACGGTCCAGGCGAACACGGCCTGCGCCGAGGCCGGGGCCGACCGCCTGGGCGAGGAGGCGGCCGGCAGCGTCGAAGCGCCCGAGCCCGGCGACGAGGCCGTGACGATATCCACCGGCACGGAGGCGGTGGGGCTGGCGGCGGCGACGGCCGGCGTCAAGGTCGCCACGGCCTACCCGATGACGCCGGCGACCGGGATCCTGACGTACCTGGCGGGCGCGGCCGAGGCGTACGGCCTCGTGGTCGAACAGGCCGAGGACGAGGTCGCCGCCGTCAACATGGTCTGCGGCGCCACCTACGCCGGCGTGCCCGCGCTGACGATGACCTCGGGCGGCGGGTTCGCCCTGATGGTCGAGGGCCTGAGCCTGGCGGGCATCCTCGAACTGCCGGTGGTCATCGTCCTGGCCCAGCGACCGGGACCGGCTACGGGTTTGCCCACGCGGACGGCCCAGCAGGACCTGCTGTTCGCCCTGCACGCCGGGCACGGCGAGTTTCCGCGGGCCGTCTTCGCGCCCGGCACGCCCGAGCAGGCGTATCGCCTCACGCGCCGGGCCCTGGAGACCGCCCACCGCTACCAGACGCCCGTCCTCCTGATGACCGACCAGTACCTGGCGGACCTGGTGATGGACACCCCGCGGCTGGATGAGCGGCTCCGGCCCATCGACCGGCACGTGGTCGCGGACGCCGGCGAGGACTACGTCCGCTATGCCGTGACTGATGACGGCGTCTCGCCCCGCGCCCTGCCCGGCGGGGAGGCGAGGGTCGTCCTCGATTCCGACGTGCACACCGAGGACGGCCACATCACCGAGGACCTGGAGGCGCACGTCCGGCTCCAGGACAAGCGGATGCGAAAACTGGCGGGCCTGACGGCCGACGCCCTGGCCCCCGAGCGCTACGGCCCCGCCGACGCCGCACGCCTGCTCCTCTGCTGGGGATCGACCTGGGGTCCCTGCCGGGAGGCGGTCGATGCCCTGAACGCCGGCGGCGCGAGCGCCGCCATGCTGCACTTTGCGCAGGTCTGGCCGCTGGAGGCGGACGCGGTCCGCCGGGCCGTCGGCCTGGAGGGCGAGGAGGCCGAGGCGCCCGAGGCCATCACCGTGGTCGAGGCGAACCAGACGGGCCAGTTCCGACAGGTCCTCGCTGAGGCGGGCGTGCCGATGGAGTGCGAGTCCCTCACCCGATACGACGGCCTGCCGTTTACGGCTGCCGACATCGTGAAAAGGATCCAGACGTGATTAATCCTCCCAGCGACAACCGGCCGGCGTGGTGTCCCGGGTGCGGCAACTTTCCGATTCTGAAGACGTTCGACGCGGCGGTGGAGGAAGCCGGCACGGACCGCCGGCGGCTGGTGCTCGTCTCGGGCATCGGCCAGGCCGCCAAACTGCCGCACTACACCCGCGCCAGCGTCTTCAACGGCCTGCACGGCCGGGCGCTGCCGGCCGCCACCGGCATCAAACTCGCCAACCACCGCCTGGAGGTCGTCGTCACGAGCGGCGACGGCGACATGTACGGCGAGGGCGGGAACCATCTGCTCCACGCCTTCCGCCGGAACATCGGCGTCAAATGCTTCGTTCACAACAACCAGGTGTACGGGCTGACGAAGGGCCAGGCCTCACCCACGTCCGACCCGGGTTTCGTGACGAAGGTGCAGACCCGCGGGGTGGTGCTGGCGCCGGTGCGGCCGCTGGCGCTGGCCGTCGTCGAAGGGTGTTCGCTGGTGGCGCGGTCCTTTGCCGGCGACCGCGAGCACCTGAAGGCCATGATGGTCGAGTCGCTCCGACACACCGGCGGGACGGTGCTGCTGGACATCCTCCAGCCGTGCGTCACGTTCAACCAGGTGAATACGTACAAGTGGTACAAGGAGCGGGTGAAGCCGGTCCCGGACGACCACGACCCGACGGATTTCGAGTCGGCGATGCGGCTGGCCATGACGTGGGGGGACGAGATTCCCATCGGCGTCCTCTATCGTTCGGACCGGCCGAGTTTCGAGTCGCAGCAGCCGGCCCTTGAAAAGGGCTCGCTGGTGGAACAGTTCGAGCAGGCGAGGTAGGCCGCGGCCGCGAGCCACAGTTCGCGCGGTGCCCGGGACCGGGCACCGCGCCGGGAAGCGCAGACCGTACAACCGGGACGGCGCCACGGTTTGCTCGTCAATCCGTGCGCCGGTTCCGGCAATACGGATTGCAAGCCATCCGTGGCACCGCTGCCGGCGCGGCAGGCCGGGAGTTCCGCCGAGCACCATCCGAAATCCGCAATCCGAAAAGGCTTACCCCTGGAAGTTCTCGCAGTGTTCGCTGCGGTCGGCGAGCAGGCCGAGGTGCCGGCGTTCCTCCTGGAGGATGTGCTCGAACGCTTCCTTTGCCACCTTGGAGTCGACGAAGTCGAGCATCTCCTGGTAGAAGAGGATGGAATCGCGTTCGGCCCGCATGCCGACGGCGAGGATTTCATAATCGCTCTCGGCCTCCTCGGCCAGGCGCGCCACGTCGCTCTCGTCGCCGAAGACCTGGGTCCGCAGGAGCCGGTCGATGTAGGCGCCGATGTCGGCGTCGTCGGCGTACCCGGCGCCGGTGCGGCGCTCGCGCTGGAGCGTCTCCTCGATTTCCTCGAAGTGGGCGAGGTGTTCCTTCTCGTCCTCGGCCAGTTGAAGGAACACGTCGCGTGTGGCCTGGTCGGCGGCGCGGTCGGCGGCCTTCTGATAGAAGGCCAGGCCGTTTCGTTCCAGGTTCTGGGCGATCTTGGCCGCCTCGATTTCGTTGAAGAACATCCGGGCCATCTCAGGGTCCTTTCGCTTGTGCCGACGGCGCGGCGTCGGGAACGCCGGTCAGGATTCGGTCGGCAGGCCGGCCTCCTGCCAGTCGGCCTTGCCGCCCTCGTATTCGAGGACGTTCTGGTAGCCGAGCGCGTCGAGCCGCTCGGCCGCTTTGCGGCTGGCCGGGCACTCGAAACTGGCGCAGTAGGTGATGACGGTGCGGGCCTTGTCCGGGACGGCCTTTTGGACCTTCTCCTCGAACTGCACGTCGAGGGGAACGTTGATGGCGCCCGGCAGGTGGGCCTCCTTCCACTTCGCCATCGGCAGGGCCTCAATCAGGGTGAAATCGTCCCCACGGTCGATGCGGTCCTTCAGTTCGTCGCGTGTAATGGTCTGCATCTATGCTTCCCCTTTCTGTTTCAGCGGTGTTCTCGGCGGCGCGGGGAATCCGGTCACCGAGAACGGTTCGGCGATCTTGCCGACGACGTCGGCCACCCGTGCGTCCCCACGAGGGGCCAGCGAGGGTTTCATGGCCCTTCCCTGTAATGAACCGGCATCACGAGCGAACGGGATTCCGGGAGGCCCCGCACGGCTGCGTGCCGCTGCCTTTCACGATAGCCCCTCCGGTCTCCCGCGGTCAAGGGGGAGCGGAAAAAGTACGTGTTCAACGTCCTCGGCGTCCCGCGACGCCGAGCGAGGTGCAGGTTGACCTTGTTCCCCCTGGCGTCGGTGCAGATTTTGTAGAGGAGGCGTTTGTGGGGTGCGGGGCGCTCGGCTTTTGCCGCCCCTTGCGCCGAGACGGGGTGGCCGGCGGCGGGGCGCCCGGTCCGAAGTGCACCAATCCCCGCATCGGTGGTCAGCGTTCTCGTGGGGCTTCCCTTGCAAAAAGAGGGTGTGTGTGGCCTTCGGGCCGGGCTCGTGTTGTCAGAGGTTTTCGCCGAACAGGAACGCCCGGGCGAAGCGGTCGCAGATCTCCTGGTTCGAGTAGATGAGCGGCAGGAGAAAGGTGACGTTGACGTTGGGCATCTGGAGGTGGCCGGCCATCTCCCGCCGCCACCGTCCGCGGAACCGGAGCAGTTCGTCCTGGCAGGTGGAGCCTGGGCGTTGGCCGGCGTCGGCCTGGAGGGCGGCCAGGATGCACTCGGCGGCCAGGGCGGCGCTGCGGATGCCCGGATAGATGCCCTCGCCGGTGGCGGCCGAGGCGAAGCCTCCCGCGTCGCCTACCAGGACGGTCCGTTTGCCGACATGGCGCTCGAACTCGACGGCGGCGCCGGCCGGTATCGGGTAGGCCTCGGTCTTGGGCCGGTCCGTCTCGGGCGGCACGAGGCCCAGGCGGCCGAGGGCGTCCCACCACTGGTCGAAGAGCGCCTTGAGGCGGTCCGTCTCCTCGCCGCTCGCCCCGAGGCCCACGCTCACGTGCCTTCGGCCGGGGAACGCCCACGCATAGCCCATGACGCCGCCGAAGCCCGGCGCCACGTGGATGGCAGGGCTGGCCCCGAAGCGCGCCCGCATCTGCCGGGCCGTCAGCGGCACCGTGGCCGAGCGCGTGTAAACGAGTTGGCCCGGGCGCCATCGCGCCCGCAGGCCGGTGGCCCGGGCGACGGCGCTGCCCGTGCCGTCGGCGCCGATGAGGACGCGGCCGGCAAGCCGCCGGCCGCCTGAGAGCCCTACCGCCACGCCGTCCTCGCCCGCCTCCACGTCCTGGACGGCTTGGCCGAGCAAGGGCTCGGCCCCGGCGCCCCGGGCGGCCCGGACCAGGGCGTGGTCGAAGGCGTCGCGCTCGGCCACGTAACCCAGATGGGCGCGGCTGGTGTGCTCGGCTGCATGCTGGAGGTCCGGCGAATGGAACACGAGCCGACGAAACGGGGCGGCCTCGACCTGGCGGCGGGCGGCGTCGACGAACGGGTAGGCATCGATGGCTTTTCGGCTGATCCATCCGGCGCAGGGTTTGTGACGGGGGAACCGGTGGGCATCGATGAGGGCGACCGAAGCCCCGCCGCCGGCCAGGAACCGGGCGGCCGACGCCCCCGCAGGACCCGCGCCGACGATGAGGACGTCGAAATCCATGGAAAACCCTTAAGGGAAATGTTCAATGCTCAATGTCAAATGTCCAAGTTTCGCTTCGCGAAGTGGGTACAGCCAAAAGACACCCCGCCGCTCCTCTTACCGCGCAGCGGTCCTTGGGCATTGGTCATTGAACATTGAACATTCTATTTCTGTATTCTTTCGTATTCCTTCAGGAGCGCCTCTTCGGCCTTCTGGTATTTCTTGTAGGTTTGGTCGAGGTTTTCGGCCATGGCCTTGAGCATTTTCTTATCGACGGCCACGCCTTTCTCCTTGGCCTCGAGCATGACCTGGAGGGTGTCGGAGACGCTTTCGAGGTCGGTGGCGGCTATGGCGAAGGCGCGGGCGGCGTCGTACAGATTCAGCGACTCGACCTCTTCCTTGTCGGGCTTGGCGAAAAGGCGCCACGGCGCCCGCCGGACTTCCTTCGAGAGGGCCCGCAGGTGTTGGCTCGTCTCCTTCAGGTTCTGGGCGGTCGTCGCCAGGTTTCCCTTCTGGGTGGCGACGAGGGCCTTGGTGTCGGCGGCGATGACCTTGAAGTCGTCGAGGCCCTGCTTGAGGCTGGCGGAGGCGGCCTTGACCCTGGGGAGGAGGTCGTCGACGGCGCCGTCCAGTTTCTTGACGAAGGCCTTGCCCTCGGCGCTGAGGTCGCGGGCGTTGGCGACGGTTTCTTTGATCGGCTTGCGGTTTTCGTCGAGGACGGCGTTGATCTTGGCCGAGGCGGTCTTGAGGTTCTCCAGCGTCTCGCCGACCTTCTTTTTGGCCTCGGCGGTCAGGTCGCGGGTGTTGGCGAGGGCCTCTTGGAGGTTCTTGCGGTTCTCGTCCAGGATGCCGTCGACGCGTTTGAGTGTGCCCTTGGCCTTCTGGCTGACCTCGGCGAGGTTGGCGCCGGTGGTCTTGAGTTTGGCGATGATGTCGGGCAGGTCCTTGCGGATTTGCCCGGTGGTCTTGCTGAGGTTCTCCAGGATGGTCGAGACGTTCTTCTTCTCGGTCTCGCCGATGCCGAGTTCGGTGGCGGCGTCGGCGAAGGGCGAGGTGCGGCGGCCCCTCAGGGGCTCGGAGACCGGCTCGCCGTAGCCCACGTCCACGATGTTAATCATGGCCGACTGCCCCACCAGCGCCTGCTGGATCGTGACGGTGGCGTTCTGGCAGATCGTGTAGGCCTTGGGAAGTTCGACCGTCACGTCCACCACGTAGCACGGGCCCTCGTGCGCCTCATCGGAGGGCACCTGCGTCAGCCGGACGTCGTCCACCCGGCCGACGGGGTGGCCGGCCAGCAGGACCGGGCTGCCTATCTTGAGGTTCGGGGCGGCGTCGAAGTAGACGTGGATCGTCCGGTGCGGGGTAAACCAGGTCTCCCACCCGCCGACGAGGACGAGGACGGCCAGCAGCGCCGCCGCCATCAGCAGGAGAAACGCCCCCGCCAGGACGCGGTTGCGTACAGGATGTCGGGCCATGCGTGGCTCTCCTTCCAACCGGCGCGGGTTGCAACCATTGCGCGGTACCCCGTCTTGCCCGCCGCGCGGCGGGCAAGACGGCCCACCCCGCTGCGCGAAAAAGCCATGTCCAACAAGGAATGATGAATCAGGAATGATGAAAGGGGAAGGCCACGACGGCTCGACGCTGCCGGTTCAGCGTTCCTCATTGATCATTCCTTGTTCATCATTGCCTTTTTTCATGCCGGGCCGGGCTGGATGCCCATCAGGTCCTCCAGGTAATCGGTCTTCGAGACCCGCAGGGGGATGGGCCCGTCGGCCAGGCCCTCGACGAACTGGCGGACGCGGGCATCGTGGGGGTGGCGGAACTCCTCGGGCCGGCCGACGGCGATGAACTCGCCCCCGTAGAGCATGGCGATGCGGTCGCCGATCCGCATCGCGCTTTTCATGTCGTGGGTGACCACCAGGCTCGTCACGCCGAGTTTGGTCCGAAGGTCCGTGATCAACTGGTCGATGACGCTGGTGGCCACCGGGTCCAGGCCGGAGGTGGGCTCGTCGTAGAACAGGATTTCCGGGTCGCGGGCGATGGCCCGGGCCAGGCCCACGCGTTTGCGCATGCCGCCGGATATCTGTCCCGGCATGAGGTTCTCGAAGTCGCGCAGGCCCACCAGTTCCAGTTTCATCTTGACGACCATCCGGATGATGCGCGGGTCGAGGTCGGTGTGCTCGCGCAGGGGCAGGGCGACGTTCTCGCCCACCGTCATGGAGGAATAGAGGGCCCCGCTCTGGAACAGCACGCCGAACCGCTGGCGGAGTTGGTTCAGCCGCCGGGCCGAGGCGCAGCAGGCGTCCTCGCCCCACAGGTACACGTGGCCGGCGTCGGGCGTTTCCTCGCCGATGATCGTCCGCAGCAGCGTCGACTTGCCGCAGCCCGACGGCCCGAGGATGACGACCGTCTCGCCCGGGGCCACCATGAGGTTGATGTCCTTGAGAACCGGCCGGCCGCCGTAGTACTTCCGGACGCCTCGCACCTCCACGATGGGCTCGATGCTCTCAGCCATGGGTCACCAGACGAAGTAGAACAGGGCCGTGAAGCCGCAGTTGGCCGCAATGATCAAAAAAATCGACCGGACGACGCTGCTGGTGGTGGCCTGGCCCACGCCCCCCGCGCCGCCGCGCACGCCGAGGCCCTCGTAACACGAGACCGTGACGATGATCAGGCCGAACACCCCCGCCTTCACAAGACCCGTCACCACGTCCTTGATGGTCAGCGCCTCGATGGCCGTATGATAATAATGATACGGGTCGATCTCCAGGACGCCCCAGGCGATGAGGCCGCCGCCCGCCGTCCCCACGAGGTTCGCCAGCACCGCCAGGGCCACAGTCATCAGGACGCAGGCGAGGACGCGCGGCACGACGAGGAATCGGACGGGATGGATGGCGCTGGTCCTGAGCGCCGCCACCTCTTCGCCCACGACCATGGTGCCGAGTTCGGCCGCGATCGCCGCCCCCGCGAACCCCGTCAGCACGATGGACGCGATCAGCGGGCCCAGTTGCGGGAAGACGGCCTTCGTGATGACCGTCGCCAACTGGCCCAACTGGCCGTAGTCGGCCAGGACCGGCGCCAGCGTGAACGCCAGCGTCATGCCGACGAACAATTGGACCAGGCTGATGATGGGGACGGCCCGCACCCCCAAGCGGACCATCTGGTAGATCGTCTCGTCGCCCTTGATTCGCGGACGGGCGAGGAGGCCCGCCGCAGTGTGCTTGACGGTGTCGAGCGTCAGATACGCCAGCCCGCCCAGGTACGCCAGAAACCCTTCCCCCTGGCCGCCCACGCGTTCCAGAAGCCGGACCCATGAGGCATGGCTCACGACCGGAGGGCCTCCTCCACGGAATCGGTCATCGGAAACAGGGTATCGAGGCGGGCGATTTCGATGACGCCCCGGACACGCTGGCTGGCGCCCGCCAGCATCATGTCGCCTCCCCGGCCGCGCATCTGGCGCAGCGTCTCGACGAAGGTGGCCACCCCGCTCGAATCCACGTACTGGACGCCCGAAAGGTCCAGGACGATCCGCCCGGGGCCCTCCTCCATCACCTCCCGCAGCCGGTCGCGGAGGGCGGGCGAGGAGAACACCGTGACTTCCCCCTGGAGGGCGACCACCGCCGCCTCGCCTTCCCGGCGCGTCTCGACCTTCAGGTCCACCCCGTCGTTCTTGAAACCGCTGCTCATCCGGCCGTCTCCTTTGTCTCTCCCGGGGAGGGGCCGGGCTCGGGCCGCTGGATCTCGGGCAGCCGGTACGTCTTCGGTCCCGGTTCGCGAGTATCGGCTGCCTCGGCGGAACCGTGTGCTTCGGGGCCCCCCTCGGACTGGGGGGCCTGCACGGAGTCGCCCTTTTCCTTGCCCGCCTGGTCCTCCTTGAGCGCCTCTTCTACCTCCTCATCGGGCGCTTCGCCCTGCCTCTGTTCGGGCGGTTGGGCTTCCGCCTCCCCGCCGTCTTCCTCGGGCAGCGATTCCGGCTGCCAATCGGGGACGGGGTGGCCGGTCTCGGCCTCGTACCATTGGTGCCACTCGGTGAGGACGGCCTGGCGCTTTTCGCCCCGGGCAAAGTGGAACCCGCGGTCGATGTCGGTCAACTTGTGCAGGGCGGCGGCCGCCATGAAACGGACGCCCTGGTCCTCGGCCTCGAGCAGGCGGATCAAATCGCCTGTCAGCGAGGCTCGGCCCTCGCGGGCGATGCGGGCCAGCATGGCCGCCTGGGCACGCGGTTCGTCCTTCCGCAGGACCCGGCGCGCCTGGTCGTCCGACAGACAGCCCCCGGCCAGCACGCACGCCGCAAGCGCGAGCAGACTCCTGATCGGCATCGGGTCGTTCCCGGTCCTGACCGGCCGGATGACCCCGGCCGACGGTCGGCTGATTATACATGGCATCATGGGTCGTGCCAACTCTATTCCGGCCCACGGCTCCGGGCAACGGGAGCTCGGCGCGCGAGGGTTACCCCGCCCCGTTGCCTTCCGCCTGCCGGGTATGGTACAGTGCCGGTGTGCCCGGAGCGCCCGGGGGTGAGTCCCATGGACATCGCGCGCGGCTTCAAACGTTCGTTTCTGAGGGGCCTGGCGGCCCTGCTGCCCGCGCTGCTCACCTTTATCGTGATAGCCTTCGGCATCTCGCTGCTGCACACCTACGCCGGCCGGTACGTCAATGTGGCCGTGAAATACGTGATCCACTGGTCCACCGGCCTGGAGATGGCGTGGATCAACGACTGGTACGAGCGGTACTGGCTGGGGGCGCTGGGCGTGCTGGTGGCCATCGTCGGCCTGGGGGTAGTGGCCTACTTCGTGGGGACGTTCATCGGCAACCGGCTGGCGAAGTTCCTGGACGCCTGGATGACCCGGATGCCCGTCCTCCGCCGCATCTATCCGGGGGCCAAGCAGGTCTCGGAGTTCTTCTTCGCCGAGAAGAAGGTCGAGTTCCGGCGCGTCGTGGCCATCGAGTATCCCCGACGCGGACTCTGGTCCATCGGGTTCGTCACGGGGCGGGGCCTGAAGGCCATCTCCGACCACACCGAGCAAGAACTGCTGAACGTCTTCGTCCCCTCCTCCCCCACGCCCGTGACCGGCTACATCCTGGCCGTGCCCCGACGCGAGGTCATCGACCTGGACGTGACCGTGGACCAGGCCTTCGAGTTCACGCTTTCCGGGGGTGTCATCGTGCCGCCCGGAGAGCGGCTCGAATCCTGGGAGGTCGCCCGACTCGTCGAATCCGCCGCCGCCAGGGCCGACGAGGCCGACGCGGACGCCGAGGACACCGAGCGGGATGATCAGGACTAGCCGAACCGCACCGCGAACCCCATAAAGGAGCCGCTCATGTACGTTGGACGCATCGTCGCCGTCGGTCGGACGCCCGAAGGCAGGAACGCCGTCATGTACCGCGTCTCGTCCCGCTCGTTCCCGAACCGTCGGACGGTCGAGACGCCGCTCGCCCTGGCGGTCGTCCCGCGCGAGGGACACGAGAGCGACCTCTCCAAGAACCCGTATATCGCCTACAACTGTCTGCGCCTCGCGGGCGAGGTGGCCGTCGCCACCAACGGCACGCAGACCGACCCCATCGCCGAGAAGGTGGCCGCCGGCACGAGCGTCCGCGACGCCATGGTCCAGGCGCTGGTGACCCTGGATTACGAGAAGGACGACTACAACACGCCGCGTATCGCCGTGGCCGTCGCCCGCGGCACCGAGGCGGGGTGGGGCGGCATCGTCCGCCGCGACGGCCTGCACGTGCGGGCCCTGCCGCTCCAGAACGGCCGGTGCTGCTACTTCGCCACCTACGAGATTGCCGACCCGCGCGAGGAGACGGCCGGCGCCTTCGAGGCCGCCACCGCCGAGGAGGCCGCCCGGTGGGTGGTCACCGGCGGTCCGTTCGCCGACCTCGAGAAGCCCGTTTGTGCCGCGGCGGCCGTCGAGACCGACGCCGGCTTCGCCACGGCCGGCTATACCGTTGAGGCCGAGTCAGCGGCCTAGGCACCGGGCGGCCCGGAGGTTTCCCGGCTCTGGGGCATGTTCAGTTTGCGTAGCATCGCGGCGGGTCTGGAACACCCGCCGCGCTCGAGAGGGCGTTTTCGGGGCGGCCCGGCGGGGGGAGGCCGGCCGGAATAACGCCGCGGGACGTTTCGAGACCTGTCGAATCGTCTGCGGAAAAAGCGATCAGAATCGATCCATTCCGAACAATTCCGAACAATTTCTGCAAAAAAAGCGCAAAAAGGCGCGCGTTTTGCCTTACCCATTTTAACATTTCGGGCCGGAATCGCCCCTCACGGGCCGAAAACGGCGATTCCGACGCCCAAAACCCCCCATTTCGCCCCCCATGTTCACAGAAAAGATTTCAGTCGCAACAACGTTTGTGAATATGACCCCCGCCCCACGCCGGGCCGCGAGCCGCAAAGGAAAGCAACAGGCAACCGGCAACAGGCAATAGGTAATAGGCATTAGTACTACAACGCGACGTCAGCATTTTGCGCGGTGGGTCTGGAGCACCCGCCGCGCTCGAGAGGGCGTTTTCGGGGCTGCGCGGCGGGTGCGGAGATTTACCCGCCGGAGGCGGGCCCGCCGCGC
>Ga0180434_10000499_pt1 | contig 57882 bp, 46 predicted proteins | sample SS_ome_7_FD_132453 | JGI IMG/M metagenome (GOLD analysis project Ga0180434, IMG submission 132453) | Hypersaline lake sediment archaeal communities from the Salton Sea, California, USA - SS_1_D_2 metaG | ecosystem: Environmental > Aquatic > Non-marine Saline and Alkaline > Hypersaline >...
ACTCGCGCGCGCGGATCGTACGCTTTGTACACGCGATGGCCGAACCCCATGACTCGCCGTTTCTGGGCCTGGGCTTTCTTGAACCAGGCGTCCACATTATCGGGACTGCCGATCTCCCTGAGCATGTACAGCACCTGTTCGTTGGCACCGCCGTGGAGCGGTCCTCTGAGCGCGGCGATAGCTGAGCCCACCGACAGATACATATCAGACAACGTTGAGGCCACCACCAGCGCCGCGAACGTGCTCGCGTTCATACCGTGGTCGGCATGGAGAATAAGCGCCACATCCATAAGCCGCTCCTGCTCGGCGGTAGGACGACGACCGGTCATCATGTACAGGTAATTTGCCGCATGACTCAATTCGGGATCCGGTTCGAGCGGCATACGACCCTCGCGAAGCCGAGCGATGGCCGCCGCTATGGTCGCAACACCCGCAATGAGATGGTAGCAGGATTCCATGCCGCTCGCGTCCTCGAGCCGTTCCTCATCCTCTTTGACCTTTTTGCCGGCCAGACTCTTAAACTCGTAGATGGCGTGCTCTTCGCCACGTGGCACAGTCTCCATGGGGATCGAATCCTCATCGGAACTGATTACCTGCGTCACGTCCGGCTTGCCTGTCTCACGGTCAACATACGTGAACTCCTGCCGCATGAGATTGGTTCCGAGTCGGAGAGCTGCCATCGCGTTCATGCTCTCGACGGGGAAATTCATGATCAGCCGCAACGTCTTTGTCGCGTACCGGTGTTCGACAAGCCTCTTCTTGAATGCTTCCAACTGGGAGTTGTTCGGGAGACGGCCATGCACCAGGAGGTAACATACCTCTTCGAACGTCGAGTAGGCGCACAGATCGAAGATGTCGTACCCTTGATAGATGAGCCACCCTTTTGCGCCGTTTACGTACCCGATCTTGCTCTCGCAGGCAATCGCACCCTCGAGCCCCGGACCGACCGTGCACGCGACGGGCCACCGGACCGACCGTGTAAAATCGGGTTCCGGCTCCGTACTGGTCTCTTTACGTGCTTTCTCAGCGGCTTTCAGTATGAGTTCCGTAATCTCCGCCGTTTGTTCATGCATACACGTAGTCTCCTTGGTGGTACTCCAGAGCGTTGGTCTCCCCCTCTACACCGAACGATCTTCGCAAAAATCCGCAGCGGTTGTCAATAGGCACGATGCGCGCTAAGGAGCCGACACGGGACTATTTGAACACGGATTCGGTCTGGCTACGTTCCGGATCCGACATTGCAGCGACGACGTATTTCCCGCCAAGCGCCACCCAGTTCTCGTAATCGAGATTGTCCGCAGTGAGCTTGCTCAGTGCCCGCAGCCGGCGTGCTCGGTCCACGTCGTCGCCGTGAATGGCCTGCATCCGGTCGGGCAGCCGCACGATCGCGCGTACCGCCGCCAGGAGCGCATCGATCTGTTTCCGATCCTGTTTTCGCACCGCCGCCAGTATATTCTGGGCGAGCTGTCGCTCTTGGAGCATTTCATCCGCGAGCACGCTGATATACGCTTCGCCTTTTGCGATACCGAGATATATGCCGCCCAACGACAGCCACAGCTTGATCGCGGCGTCGTCGAGCATGTTTCTGCCGTCCACGATGACTTTGCCGTCGCCCATGATCGCCGCCAGCGCCAGCAGATCCTCGAGCAGCGCGCGGATCGGCTCGTGTCTGACGGCCAGGAGAACCGCGTTTGCCCCGCCCAGTGCTTTCAGCCCGTCCGCCTCGATGCCGCGCTCGTACAGCTCTTGCCAGAGCGTGTTCTTCTCATCGCCCCGCGATACCGCAGCGGCCATCTTGCGCAGCTCTTCCCATCTCCGAGCGAACGGGTCGTAGAGTCGAATCTCGTACGGTACTTCGCTTCCCAGCCCCGCAGCTCTGACGGCTGTCCGGCACCAGTCCGGCATTCGGTTCAGGTTGCCGTCCCAACCGATGAGCCCGGCGATATTGTCGAACGACGGCGACATACGCGTATCGTCCGTGCCTTCCTTGTACCCGACACCGGCGATCGTCACGGTCGCGTCAGCAACCGCTATACCCGCCTTGTCGAGACCGTGCAGCACGAGCGCCGCACCCAGGTACGGCATGAAGTTGTTCACCGCCCGCGTCTGGAAGAACAGCCCGAGCGACGCGTTCACGCTCACCTGGAGCATCCGCCCTATCCTGTCCTTCGGATCGGTGTAGATCTTGTTCGGCGAGTAGCTGAGGAAGTAGGGGTCTTTCGGATAGCAGTACCCGCCGACACCGTTGCCCGCGTCGCGCGCCTGACGATTAGGACGTTTGTTGATCTGCCTCACAATATCGAACGTGTTGGTCCCCGCAAGACTCGATAGCTGGCCGCTGGCGTTCACCATCGCGATGTTGCCGTCATCGTGCGCGTTCTCGAACGTCTTGTTCTGCTCGGCGCTTTCGGGATTCGGGAAAATGTGACACCCTTCCACGGATATGTAGGAGTAAAGCTCGAACGCTTTCCGGGCGCTTTCCCTGTTGATCGGCCCGATAAGCTGCGGAAAGTTCCTTATTGTACGCACCCACGTGTCGCCCGGCGCGACTCTGCTCGGCGTGAAGTTGAAGTAGAAATCCCGCCCTGCACGATAGTCGCGGCCCGTCGCCTCTTTCATCGCCGACTCCAGCCACGACCCGATAATCCGGGTTATCCCGGCAGCCTGGGTCGTCAGTATGTTGACCGTGGGTTTGTCGCGCCCTTCGGCCAGCGCGTTCTCGATACCCTGTGCCAGATGCGGTCCAGCAGCTCGCATCTCCTTTTCGAGCGGATCGAACTCAACCTCGACCTGCCCGGTTTCCAGCCGCTTGACGAACAGCCTCATACTGACCACGATCTGGTCTGCATGCTCTATCGCAACACGCGACGGTGTCGCGTGCACCATCCCGTTCTCCACCGCCAGACGTAGTCGCTCGTCCAGCCCCGCGTTTTCGCCGTCGAACGGGAATATCCCACGGTTGGTAAGCGGTATCTTGGGACCAGAGGTGCGCGAAATCCGTTGAATCGGCATGGCAAGCCACTTGTAATCTCTGCTGGCGTCGGCTACGGCGGCGCCAAGACGTCTGTAAAGACCGGCGAGCGTGGTGATGAGCTCTGGGAGATCGGTCTGGGACAGCTCCCGGTCGCTCGCAAGCATACCGTCCACATGCCCGCTCGCAAGCCGGGCCACTGCACCACGAAACCGTGCCAGCGCCCCTTCGATCATCGGCTCGGGCGCCTCGTCCTCGTCACAGATGACCTGCAGTTCGGCAGCGCTGGCGCCCAGATAATCGGCAGCCTGCCGTCCCGCCGCGTACGCGTCTATGTCGCGCACGACAGAGCGCATATCGTCGCTGATATGCACCCTCCTGCTGGACGCCGCCAGGATGAACAATCCCGTCCCGGCAAACCCAAGACCGCCGATCAGCGCTACCGCCGACTTCCCGTCGGCTCGCGCGCCGGCAGCCATATCGCGTATCGTTCGAGCTTCGCGCTCCTCGTCGTACGTGGAACGGAATGCATCGTACAGGGCGGTCTGGGCCTCCTCAGTGAATAACCCTGTCTCCGCATAGGTCTGGATGACCGCATCAACCTTACTGTCGGTTTTCGCCACCTGTGTCAGCACCTCCTTCGACCATACTTAGTTTGTCGTTACATTGCGGTGGGCCCAGCCAGTCTTCTCGTGTTTGCGCAGCACTACAGACTATACCAGAGCGCGCTGCACGTCGGCAAGGAACTGTCATGGACAGAGGGTTTCGCGAAATACCGTTTCCGCCGGGAGGGTCGAGCTCCTGCTCGACCGCAGACGCCCCACCGAGGCGTCCCGACAACCGGCCGCGGCGTCACAGGCGCCTTTCGACGTCATTCCCGCCAAGGCGGGAATCCAGGGCAGTGTGCACGCTCTAGGTACGGCGCGCCGTGCCCCTACGTGGAAATGTTTTGCGTTCTTTGCGCCTTTGCGGTTATACCAGGACACCGGGCGCAAGCGAGCTTGCGCACTCCACATAGGGATGCAGTCGGTCAGGGATCTCGCAATTTCAAGGGGGTTCCATTACCCAGTACCCGGCATACCACATGTCAAAGGGCGCCAGCGTTGATATCGATCTCGCCGGACTCGGCCAGCTTCCGTACGGCATCGAGGATACCGTTCACGAACCCTCCCGAATCCTCCGAGCCGAACTTTTTCGCTACCTCGACCGCCTCGTTGATGGCGACCTTCGGCGGGACATCCGGCATGAACAGAAGCTCGTGGGTTGCGATCCTCAGAATGTTCCGTTCGACACCGCCGATGCGCGCGAGCGACCAGTTGTCGGCGACCTTGCTGATCGCCGCGTCTATCCGGTCCATATTCTCGACCGTCCCACCAACCAGCGCGGTGGCGTACGCGCGGGCGGCCTTCGCAGTCGGCCGGTCACGCCAGAACTGCTCGAGCGACTCCCGCCAATCGTCGCCGGTCTTCTCCATCTGGAACAGAACCTGGAGCGCCCGTTCGCGCGCCCGCCTGAGTGTTGTTGGACTTGGCCGCACAGCGCCGATCTCCCTCGATGGTCGTCTCGAGCGTCTCTCAGATCTGCTCGAACAGGTTCACCATCTCGATAGCCGCCATCGCCGCGTCGAATCCCTTGTTCCCCGCCTTTGTACCGGCGCGTTCGATAGCCTGCTCGATGGTGTCGCAGGTTATCACCCCGAATATGGTCGGCACACCGGTGGAGAGCGCCGTCGTGGCGATCCCTTTCGACACCTCGGCGCTGATGTAATCAAAATGAGGTGTTGCACCTCGGATAACCGCGCCGAGACAGATCACAGCGTCGTACTTACCGCTTTTGGCCATTCTGTTCGCTGCATACGGAATCTCGAACGAACCTGGCACCCACGCGACGGTCATTTCATCGTCTTTCACCCCGTGCCGTCGCAGCCCATCGATCGCGCCCTCGAGCAGTTTTGACGAGATGAACTCGTTGAACCGCGATACGACCATCCCGAACGTTTTCCCCTTGGCAATGAGTTTTCCTTCAACTGTTTTCGCCACCGTGGTCCTCCTTTCGTCGCTCTAGTCCTCGAAAATGTGACCGAGCTTCTGCGCTTTTGTCCTGAGATAGCCGATATTCTGCGGTGTCGGTTGTGCGATCAGCGGGACGCGTTCGACGATCCGCAGCCCGTACCCTTCAAGCCCGACACGCTTCTCCGGGTTGTTCGTGAGCAACCGGATGCTCGTCAGCCCGAGGTCCGACAAGATCTGCGCCCCGATACCGTAATCCCGCTGGTCGGGTTTGAACCCGAGATGGACGTTGGCTTCCACCGTATCCATACCCGCGTCCTGGAGCTCGTAAGCTCGCAGTTTGTTCACCAGCCCGATTCCACGTCCTTCCTGACGCATGTACAGCAGCACCCCTTCACCTTCCTCCGCAATCTGGTGCATCGCCATGTGAAGTTGGTCACCGCAATCGCACCGTTTCGAGCCGAACACGTCGCCCGTCAGACACTCGGAGTGGACTCTGACGAGGACGTTCTCTTTTCCGGCAACCTCGCCTCTGACGAGCGCCAGATGGTGGAACTCATCGACGTCCGTGTCGTAAACGAACAGCTTGAAATCACCGTATGATGTTGGTATGAAAGTCTTTACAGCACGGTGGACCAACGACTCGGTACGATGACGGTAGCGGATGATCTCGGCGATCGAGCACATTTTCAGGTCGTGTCGTTTCCCGAACTCGATGAGCTGCGGTACGCGTGCCATGGTACCGTCGTCGTTCATGATCTCGCAGATGACCCCCGCCGGGCGGAGTCCCGCAAGCCGACAGAGATCTATGATCCCTTCGGTCTGACCGGCCCTCACCAGCACGCCGCCTTTCCGGGCACGGAGCGGGAAGATATGTCCCGGTCGGGCGAGATCCTCCGGTCGAGTCTGCGGATCGATGGCCGTGAGGATCGTGGTGGCTCGATCGGCGGCGGATATCCCGGTCGAGACGTTGCATTTCCCGTCTATCGACACGGTGAACCCTGTACCGAACCGCGACGTGTTGTCCCAGACCATCGGGAACAGTTTGAGCTCGTCGAGCCGTTCCTCGATCATCGGCAGACATATGAGACCGCGACCATATTTCGCCATGAAATTGACGGCTTCCGGCGTGACCTTCTCGGCAGCCATCGCGAGGTCACCCTCGTTCTCGCGGTCCTCGTCGTCCACGAGGATTACCATCTTACCAGCGCGTAACTCGTCCAGTATGACAGGAATCTCTTCAAACATAAGCTATCACCCCCACCTCAACCCATCGGTAGCACGAACATCGCGCCCACCGTGGATCAACTGCTCGTCAGTCCTCCACAAATCCTGTTCTCCTCAGCAGATCGAGCGTCACGCGACCGCTCGGCGCGTTCATATACACGTAAATATGCTTGCCGATAACGTCCGCCTCGAGGTTCACACGGTCGCCGACCGACCTCATGCCCAACGTCGTCACGTCGAGCGTATGCGGGATGAGGCTCACCGTGAACGCCGTCTCGCTTATGTCCGTCACGGTGAGGCTCACACCGTCCACCGCGACGGACCCTTTCGGCACGAGATACTTCGTGAACTCGCCCGGCGCACCGAAGCTCATTAGTACAGAATCGCCTGCCCGCCGTTTCTCGGTGACCACGCCGACATCGTCAACGTGGCCCAACACAAAATGGCCGCCAAACCGCTCACCGGCGGCGACCGGCAGTTCGAGATTGACCTCATCGCCGGTGCGCAGCGAGCCTAACGTCGTCTTGCTCAACGTCTCGCGCATGACGTCCGCGTGAAAGACCTTCCCGTCGAGCTTTGTCACGGTCAGACACGCTCCGTTCACCGCAATGCTGTCCCCCACCGCGCTCGATTCCGCGACAGTCGCGGTGTTGACGGCGAGCGTCATCCCGGCGGCTGTGACGTTCGCCTGCGCGACCGTGCCCATCTCCTTGATTATTCCTGTGAACATCGTTATGCAGCCTCGCCGATATAGCCCTGTATCAAGATGTCGTCGCACACCCGTTCGACGGTAACGTCGCGTAATCTGAGCGCGTCGGCGATTCTTTCCACGCCAAGGTCGCCCACCGCGTTGTACCGCCCATCGCCACCGAGTATCACCGGTGCGACGAATGCGAACAGTTTGTCCACATTGTGCGATTTCAGCGCTTCCGTGAACACGTCTTTGCCGCCCTCGATGAGCAAACTGGTCACCTCCCGGCGACCAAGTTCGCGGAGCACGGTATCCAGCTCGATCCGACCGTCCCGATCCCGCAGGGCGACAATCTCAGCGCCCGCGTTACGCAGCTTACTGACACGCCTCGGGTCGGCGGATTCGCCGACGGCCACCCACACCGGCGCACCCGAACCGTCCGTGAGCACGCGTGCACCGACCGGCATTCTCGCATTGCCGTCGAGAACGACCCGGATCGGGTTTTTGCCGTCACCATCGGGCAATCGCGTCGTGAGCATCGGGTCGTCCTGCTCGACCGTCCCGCGTCCGACGAGCACCGCGTCAACCTCGTCACGCAACCGGTGCACCCGGACACGCGCCTCCTCGCACGTTATCCATTTGGATTCGCCGGTCCGGGTCGCTATCCGGCCATCGAGGCTCATCGCTATCTTCAATACCACGAATGGCTTGCGTGCCGTCACGTATTTCACGAAAACCTCGTTGAGCCGGTGCGCTTCGTTCGCCATCAGGCCGACCTCCACCTCGATACCGGCTTTGCGCAGCCTGGCGAACCCTTCTCCGGCGACTTTCTCGAACGGATCCGTCATCGCGGCGACCACACGTAGCACGCCGGCTTTAATGATCGCATCGACACACGGCGGCGTGCGGCCGTGGTGACAGCACGGTTCGAGGTTGATATACAGCGTGGCGCCGCGCGCTCGGTCGCCCGCCTCTTTCAGCGCGACGATCTCACCATGGTCGCCGCCGGCTCGTGCATGGTATCCCCGACCGACAATCTTCCCGTCGCGCACGAGCACCGCGCCGACCATGGGGTTCGGGCTCGTCTTGCCTCGACCATGCTCGGCAAGCTCGAGAGCCATCCACATGTAATCCGTGTCCGTCATAACAACAAAAAATCCCGAAGATAGCTCTTCGGGACAGTTACTACAACACTCCTACCAGGTTGAAACCTACTTCTCCCGTCCGGACTCTCACCGTCGGCTCTGGATTCTCACCAGATCTGCGCAGTCGCAACCGCGATCACGCTCGCGGGCTTGCCCCCTCTTTGGGGACTCACCGCCGGTCGGGAATTTCACCCTGTCCCGAAGTGGCATCCGTATACTAGCAACTTTTGGCTGACAAGTCAAGCGAAAATCGCCAAAAGCGTTTTGCGAAATACCTCGTGCGCCGGTAGGGCGGGCGTCTCGTCGAAGATGCGCCGAGGCGTGCCCGCCATGGGCGAGGGCTACCACGGCGACCGCCCCGGGAGCAACGCAAGCGCTGTCCCTACCACGTATGGAGCCTAATCGTAGAGACGCCCCGGCGGGGCGTCTGCGGCACGGGGGGCACAGCGAGCCGTACCCCTACTATCGCGCTGAGGGCTTCTGCAGGACTGTAGGGGCGGTTCGGGGACCGCCCTCTTACATACGACCGCAAGAGGTCTCTGGACGTGGCTTCAATGAGTGATTGATTCCTGTCGGTTGCCAAGGCAGTTGTGGCTCGCCCGCTTCAACTAGGGCGCAAAGTTCAGCTCTAACCGTTGCCCTTCTTCGATGCTCACGATCCGCGAGGTTTGCCGGACCTCTGATCTTGGACTCTCCCATTCTGGTGCACAGACTGCTGTAAGGTTGTACGTAGCCGGCGACAAGTCGGTGATCTGATAACTCCCGTCCCGCCCGCATAAGGTCCATCCTAATGCTTGCCTCTGTATTGAAACCCATCTCTCGAACGAGAAGGGTTCTGTTGCGGAGGCGTCGCGGACAAGCACTCCTCTTATAGTGTATCCCGCCGGGGAAGCCACCGTGCCTGTTATCGACGCGCGGCCTCCCAGCGCGAAATCCACACGCGCCACCTGACCAGCCGCGACCTGAACCGTGGCCCTGCTCATCGTTCTTTGCATAGCATCCCCCACCTTAACAACCACCACATGGGTGCCTGCGGGAACGTCTGTAATGCGATAAAAACCACTGGTGTCCACTCCAGACCTACCTGCGGTCTCGTAAGGATCATCGGCAGGAGATGCAGTGACCGCCACGCGCGTCGTCACTGGTTTGCCATTTCGTGACACGTATCCTTGTATAACCGCACCCGGCGATAGATAGACTTCGACGCCTGTTGTTATCTGCCCGCTACCTATCACGACATTGGGGACTTCTTGTGTTCCATATCCGGAAGCCGATACCTTGAGCGTGGCCACACCTGGATACACATGCTCAATCGTGAATTCGCCGGCACGTTGCCCCTTTTTGAAGTGGCCGCCCCAACGTCCGAGGAAACCCAGAGTGGTGCCGTCGCGCGTTTCAAGGTCTGTAACGCGGACTTCAAAGTCCCTCAGACCTCGCCGCGTTCGTGCGTCCATAACACGCCCGGAAATGCCTCCTCTTCGGAGCATCACAACATCGGCATCCATGGTACCTACCGGAACTCCAGTCAATCGCGCATCCGGATGATCTGGATGGCGGAACATGACTTCCGCCGCACCCTCGCCAAGGCCTTCAACGCGATAATGGCCGGATATGTCTGTTGTAGTGGATCCCCCGCTTCCCCCGGTAGTCTCTGCCGACACCTTGACCCGAGGCACACCGTTGCCGTCCTCATCGACGGCATGTCCTTCAATTATGCCCTCGTCCGCTACTCCGATGACAACCTCGATTTCGGTTATCGTTTCACCAGCCCTGACGGTGATCGGGCGGTTCTTCGCGATCTGAGAGTACCTGCTGTCAGGACCGTGGACGCCAACGCGGAAACGGTACGTTCCTGCCCCGAGCTCGCCTATCTCGAATCTGCCATGTGCATCTGTAGTGGCTGCCGGCAGCCCTATCCGGTGCAGTTCAGGTTCTCTAACAAGCTCGATGGAAGCATTCGACACGATGCGCCCGTTGGTATCCACAATGTGACCGGACACGCTCGCCCCGTCCTCGAGCACGAAGTCTATACCTTCGAGATCCCTTTCAGTTGGCAACGTGATGGGATCCGATAAGGTGCCAACATACCCATCTGCTTTCACCATGATACGAAGCTCTCGAAAGAGAAGTCCCCTTGGGATACCGGTGAGCCGGTAATTTCCCAGCGCATCCGAGTTCGTGGAGCTCCTGATCCCCAACCCCCCGGAACCGGCTTGAGCTGCTAGTCGAGCTCCTTCGATCCCGTTCATCAGCCTGTCAGTGACCCGGCCAGATATTGACATTCCTCGCTGAAAGCTGAAATCCATGCCTCTCACGTCTTCTTCAGGTGCAACCGTAAGCCTCGTCGTGGTGGTACGGTGGTCTCCTACCAGGTGCACGACTCCTTCCGGCGGTTCGCATTCGACGATGTACAGGCCGGCGGAAAGCAGGGGAAATACATATGATCCGTCCTCCCCGGTGAGCGCTTCCTGCCGCCTGGTCGCTGGTGTTCCACGCAACGAGATCTTGGCGCCCGGCAGCGGTTCTCCCGTTTCAGAGACGGTCACCGTGCCTGATATCGAGCCGCCTTTCGAAAGCAGAATGTCCACACCTCTCGTGACTCTTCCCTCATCCAGCGATACCTTGGTGAACTGTATCAGTTCAGCTTCCGGGGGTAGTTCCATGTCCGGCGGGATGATCACCGGGTGTTCGACCACTACGTAGTCTTCGCTCCTCACAGTAACCAAATAAACTTCATCTGTCGAAAGCCCATCAAGACGATACATGCCCTTGTCATCGGTCACGGTCTCAACGTCAGCGCCTTTCGGATTGTCGGCAACAACCGGCTTTCCGCGAGCAGGTTCACGTGTATCCTTGAACGTTACCCTCCCGGAAATGCTGCCTCCGGCGTAGAGCACAACGTCGTTTCCCGATGTACCCGGCTCGACATCTTTCAAGATGGACGGCGCGTACCCTCCCGCGGTTACCTCGACGGCATAGCTCTCCTCCCACAGGTAGGTGATCGCGTACTTTCCGCTTGCGTCCGTCGTAACGGGCAGCAGTCTGGCTATCACATAATCGGCCTGCGACCCGCCTTCCCTGAGAACCACGCTTGCACCTTCAACCGGTTCGTGCTCAGCGTTGGTTACTCTGCCGGTCGTGGCCAGGTAAGGTCTCATTTTTATGTCCAGCTTCACATCGCGGTATCCATCCGAGTCGTAGTCCACGAGATGACTTCGATACCCACATGCGTCTGCCGCAAGGGCACATACCACATAGTGGCCGTCAGGGAGAGCTGCAAACCGATACGAGCCGTCGTCGGCTGTGACCGTCTCGGAAACCGGCATATCCTTCGCTGCCAGTCTGCGCCGGCCCTCGGTGGTACGTGCGATAGCGACCTTGACTCCGCCAGCGGGCTCTTCCTCGGGGTCCATCACAGTCCCATAGATCACACATGCGCCCCACCCGAACTCGGGCGGCCGAGCGATCACTTCGTCGGTCTCAGCCTCGGCGGGTGGCAGTGATTCCGGTGCGGGGCCAGGTGCGGGAGCTTGAGGGCGAACAATTTGAATCTCAGGCTTCGCTGATACGACCGGTTCGTCAGTTGGCGGTTGCAAGGCAGGATCGAGCTGGTGTGGACGGGTCAAAAGGATGGCTGCGGCCAAAACGACGATTCCAACGATGATGAGAGGTGCGAAGTTCTTCACGGTACTTCGCCTCAGGCGATTGAGCTGGGCTCCCCTTCGCCGGTTAATAGCGCTCTATCACCTTCCCACTGCGATTATACGCTCGTGCCGGCAGTGTGTCAAACGCAGACCGACGAAGATTCTGTCCCTGCTGGCAGTCGTATGGCTAGGCGAAGCTACGGTAAGTTCGCAGGGACGCTGCTTGCTGCGCCCAAGTACAGAGCCAGAAAAAGGGTACAGACACGTCTCCGCTCGTACCTTGCTGCGCTTGTGTCAGTCCCCTTTTTCAAGGGCGGTTCGGGGACCGCCCTCACTCGTCATGGCAGGATCGGAGATCCTTCTGTGCTATGATGCCGGGCGTTGCCGTGGAATAGCGGGCCAGCCGACCTTGCCGAACAGCTGTTTCAGGTCGTAATGGACGTAGCGCTGTTTCCAGGCGTCCTCCTTGCCTTGCGCGTGGGCTACCCACATCTCGAGATCGGACGCTGCACAGAGCACGCTGTGCAGGTTGACGCCGCGCATGGCGACCGCACGGAGAATGTCGAGCGCGATGGCCTCGTCGATCTTCCCGTAATTCTGCTGTATCCGTGTGGCCATACCCTTGTATCGATGATCGTACGAGTTGCTCCCGTACGGCATGTTCGGGTAGCCTTTCGCGCAGGTCTGGTAGCGGCGCACCGTCTCATCGATCGCGCCGTCCGCACGGAACACCGCACCCTTGACGCGTATGGCGTACTCCGCCTGATCCTCCTTCGGGTCGTCATCCGTGAAGACCGCACAATGGTTCGCGCTCGTCTCGAACGCACGCGCCTGTTTAGCTTTCCCGTCTGCTATGACGTAGTTATACCCGACGGTTCGCCGTGCGCCTTCGATCACCGCCTCCGCATCGTCGAGATTGTGGGACTCTTCCAGAATACGTCTCAGCAGGAACATGAGCGGGATACCGTCCGACCTCTTGTCGGTCGATACCGCACCGATCTGGGATATCGAGATACGCTCCATGTTCATGCCCGAGAGACAGCCGATCGAGCCGATATATCCCGGCGATGCAAACGGGATGTGTCCTTCCGGATAGTAGATGAACAGCGCCGTCCTGTCCTGCAGACCGAGGCCCATCGCCCAGTCGAAGTTCCGCCCGTGATAAAGGTTCCCGTCGGCGGTTGCCGGACCGAACACCGCGAAACTGCTGCAATCCCGTTCCGTCATCACCGACATCACGTGCGCCCAACGTAACATGCGGAGATCCACCCCGGCACCGTCCGCGAGCCCTTCCAGCTCGCGCTTATACCGCTCGGGAATGTACGGTGAGGTACGTTTGTACAGGAGGTCGAGAAAGTATGTCATGGCGACGCGCGGTACACCCATCTCGGCACGGAGCTGGTCGAGCGCACCCTGGAGCCCGCGAAATGCGCCCTGTACCTCCGTTTTGAACAGGCTGCCGTGCGCGTACCCCAGTTCGTACGGTGTACCGCTGAGATGGACCACCTTGGTCCCGTCGATTTCCTCCACGAGCGCCTTGCCGGTAACGTCTACGACCTCGACCGGTCCTCTCCCTTCGTGGACGTACAGTTTGGCGGCAAGTATCGCGACCAGAACCAGACACACCACCACCAATAACGCTATACCGATTATTCGTCCCACTTTCATGCGGTTCCCACCTTTCTAGATTGACAAACTCGATCGATGCATCGGGAAACACCTCGAACCCCCGCCGGCATTATACCATCTTTCGCCGATTCTTCAAGGCGGCCGGCCCAATCAAACGCTGGCACCTTGCTTGCGGCCTCGTGGTCGTCACTCCCTATCGGCACAATGGCCGATCGTAGGGGCACGGCGCGCCGTGCCCCTACAACGGCATCGCATGCCCCAACTCATGATGGGGACGCTCGATCGTTTCGTTGATTTACCGTCCGCCGTGTGCTATATTTCTCCCAACGATACCAGCGGAAATCATTCGTGACGGGTGCGGCCACCGTTGAGGAGAGAAGTATGCGATTACTTGTTACTGGCGGAGCAGGTTTTATCGGGTCGAATTTTGTCCAGCTCGTGCTGAAAGAGCATCCCGACTACGAGCTGGTCAACCTCGACAAACTGACCTACGCCGGCAACCTCGCGAACCTCAAGGATGTCGAAAACCTTCCAAACTATACCTTCGTCAAGGGCGACATCGCCGACCCGGAAATCGTGTCTCAGACGGTCCGGGACGTGGACGTCATCGTGAACTTCGCCGCCGAGACGCACGTTGACCGGAGCATACATTCGGCAGGCGCGTTCATTGACACGGACGTGAAGGGCAACTTCGTCCTGCTCGAAGAAGCTCGACGCGCCGGTGTCCAGAAGGTCGTATGCGTCTCCACGGACGAGGTGTACGGCAGCATCGAGGACGGTGCGTTCACCGAGTCGGACAGGTTGAACCCGCGCAACCCCTACTCGGCCAGCAAGGCGGGCGGCGAACTGCTTGCGTGCGCTTTCTACCACACGTACGACATGCCGGTGGTGGTCACGCGCGGCTCGAACAACTACGGCCCGTACCAGTACCCGGAAAAACTTATCCCGTTGTTCGTCACCAACGCCATCGACGATCTGGCGCTTCCTCTGTACGGGGACGGTCTTAACGTGCGCGATTGGCTCCACGTCGAGGACCACTGTCGCGGCATCGAGGCCGCTATAGCCAAAGGAGAACCCGGTGAGGTCTACAATATCGGTGCGGACAACCAGCATACGAATATCGAGATAACCCGGATCATACTCGACCATCTCGGCAAGAGCGACGAGCTGATACGGTACGTGACGGACCGACCGGGTCACGACCGGCGGTACGCGATAGACTCCTCCCGGCTCAGAGCCCTCGGGTGGGCGCCGCAGAAGGAGTTCATGGAGGGAATCCGAGAGACGGTCGATTGGTACGTGCAGAACGAATGGTGGTGGCGGCCGCTCAAATCGGGCGAGTACCTCGAGTATTACAAGAAACAGTACGGGACGATATGAGCGGTGTGTCTTAGATAGGTTATCGGAGGTGAAAATGAAAGGTATTGTCCTTGCAGGAGGTCTCGGCACGAGACTGTACCCTCTCACGAAGGTGACCAACAAACATCTGTTGCCGGTCTATGACCGGCCGATGGTCTATTATCCCATCCAAACGCTGGTGGACGCCGGTATCACCGATATACTGCTCGTGACGGGAGGGACCAGCGCCGGCGATTTTCTCCGGCTCATCGGCAACGGGAAGGAGTTCGGTCTCAGGCATATCAACTACACCTACCAGGAAGGTGAAGGGGGGATTGCCGCCGCGCTCGCACTTGCCGAACATTTCGCCGAGGAGGAACCGATCGTCGTGATTCTCGGCGATAACATCCTCGAGAAAGGTATCGGGGACGCCGTCAAAGAGTTCGAAGAACAGAAGCGCGGCGCCAAGATACTTCTCAAGGAGGTCCCCGACCCGGAACGGTTCGGCGTGCCGCATATCAAAGAAGGAAAGGTCGTCCAAATAGACGAGAAACCCAAGAAACCCGCGTCGCACTATGCGGTTATCGGCGTATACATGTACGACGATCAGGTGTTCGATATCGTAAGGACTCTGAAACCTTCCGACCGGGGCGAGCTGGAGATAACCGACGTCAATAACGCGTACATAAAGCAGGGTAACATGACCTACGCCATCGTTGACGGCTGGTGGGCGGATGCCGGAACGTCGTTCGATTCGCTTCTTAAAGCCAACCGGCTGATTGCCGATAAGTATAAGGCTCAGCAGAAACAGTAGTCGCCACGTGCCACCCGCCTGCCGGTAGATACCGGTTGTTATGAGCTGAAGACCAATGCACACAGGAAAAACAGAAGAACAACTGCGCGTCGGGTTTGTCGGATGCGGCGCTCATGCCCGTCAATCCATATATCCGTGTCTGCGCATGGCCCCGATCGAACTGTGCGCGGTGTGCGACCTCGTGCCGGAGAAAGCGCAGGAGGTTGGGCGCTGGTTTGGCGCTCAACGAACTTATACTGACCACAGGGAGATGATGGAGCGGGAGCAACTGGACGCCGTCTTCGTCGTAGCGGGTCCCAGGGTCCATCCGGTGGTCGCCTGTGATGCGCTCGAACGTGGGCTCCACGTCTGGATGGAGAAACCGCCGGCAGCAAGCTCCGCCGATGCCATGGACGTTGTGCGCGCGAGCGAGAAGGCGGGGAAACATGTCATGGTCGGCTTCATGAAACGGTTCGCCACGGGATATCTCAAGGCGAAGGAGTCGAGCGAGTCGGCCGAGTTCGGTACGCCGACCTTCATCGAGTGCAGGTACACCTCGGGACGCTATCCGGATGAAGCCACTCATATACTGGACTTCTCGATTCACGCGCTGGACCTCGTTCGGTTCTTCATGGGGGATGTCTCAAGGTTGTATGCGGAGAAGTTCCGTCTGCGCGATGGCAGCGTCGCGATAGCGGTGACGCTGAAATTCGCCAACGGTGCCGTGGGAACGCTGCACCTGGGATCGTGCGAGGGCTGGTTCAATGCCGGCGAACGGGTCGTGATAGGCGGCGACGGTACGGCGGTTGTCGTGGATAACGTCGTGAACTTCATGCAGTTGCCCCGGGAATCGCCCGAGAAACCGCACAGCTCGCCCTTGGAGCATGGGTCGTTCTGGCACCCAAACTGGTTCTATCCGGCGGACATCAACACCAGCCTCGCTCATCAAGGCTATGTCGGCGAGATCAGACATTTCGCTGAGTCCATACTTGCGGGGACGGCGCCGAAACCGGATATCAGCGACGGTTACGAGGCGTTACGGCTCGTGGAGGCGCTTCAACAGCACGGCGGAGCGCTAGTCGAGATCGGGTGATAGTACCCGTTCGCTACAAACCCTCACCCTAGCCCTCTCCCGGAGGGCGAGGGGATTCTGTCCTTGTAGATTTGAGCATGCCGACGATAGCGTCGTACGCTTCCTCGACGGTGATCGCCGTCATACATTCGAGGTTCCGCGAACAGCGGCGCTCTTTGCACGGCGAACAGGGCAACTCTTTGTACAGCACACGGTGCGGCTGACGGTACGGGCCGTTGACGACGGGATCCGTCGGCCCGAACATCGCCACCACCGGCGTGCCCATCGCGGACGCGATGTGCATCGGGCCGGTATCCGCGCCGAAATAGACGTCCGCCTGTTTGGCGAGCCAGGCATACTCTCTGAGCGACCGGTTCTGGACGAGCGGTACGGGACCGGACTGCATCTGCGACAGCACCTTACGCGCCGAGTCCTCCTCGCCGGGTCCGCACGTCACGATCACCTGCGCGATGCCGTCCGTCAGGAGCCTGTCAGCGACCTTCGCGTACTTCCCGCTCTCCCAGTGTTTGAACGGTCGGCTCGTCGTCGGATGTATCGCGACGAGCGGTCTGCTCCTGTCGAATGGTTCGAGCATCTTCTCGACATCGCGTTTCACCTCGTCCGGCACGACGATCTCGACGTCCAGACTCGACGGGACCGCGCCCAGCGACTCGACGAGACTGATATTCCGTTCGAACCGGCTGATACGCTCTCCCGGCGGCACCATGGTTCGGTTGATGAACAGGAAGTTGAACTCTTTCGTGTACCGTCGAGCAAACCCGATCCGTTCGTCCGCGCCGGACAGGAACGCGAGCAGCCCACTCTTGAATATGCCGTGGAAGTCCAGGGCCGTGTCGAACCGCTCCCGACGTAACTCCCGCACGAACCCTCTCGCCGGACCCGGGTTGCGAACGAGCTGCGTGCGCGGGAACACGATCACCCGGTCGATGTACGGGATGTCGAGCAGTATATCGCTCGATTTCTCCTCGACCAACCACGCGATATACGCCGCCGGATACCTCTCCCGCAACCCTTTCACGGCGGGGATCGTCCGGACAACATCGCCGATCGCGCTCAGCCTGATGACAAGAAATCGCATCGCCATAACGCCACATAGTCTACCAGAACACCCCCGCGATGTGTAGCACTCTACCGGTTGAAACTCTGGCGAAACAGCCTTTCCGCCGGTAGGGCGGGCGTCTCGCCCGCCAACATAGGGGAGTCCCTCGCCGTGGATTTCCATGTCTCGGACTGGTACAATGTTGCCTAGCCTTCGACTGAAAAGACTGACCCTGCTTTCTTGTCTGAGGGATAGTGGGATGATGCTGCAGATCGGCTCCCGTCGCAAGGGCGAACCCAAGCGCGAGCCGGAGCCGGAGGATCCGGGCAGTACCTTCGGTACACTCGAGCTGGATTTCATCTTCATCCCCAAATTACGTGTTCTGGAAGACGGCCTTTATCTGATTAGGAAGAGACAGAGGAAATTGTGGGAGGACATCCGTAGCATAGACCGTTGTGATGCGGGGATATGGGCCGTGTTGAGACCAGGTAGGCTGGGGTCATACGTCTATTTTCGGAGCGGCGGGTCAATATGGATCTCCAGCTTCATTCTGCGGAAAGACCAGCCGCTCACGCCGAGGCGCAGCGTGTGGACGGTGTGGCGAACGAAGGATTATGATTTCTTGATGGACGAAATCTTGAGCCATGTCAAAGGTAACGACGTCAGCGTCTACGCTCCCGGCCCGACACACGTTCGCATAGCCGAGACTATCAAGCTGGTGCTCTTCCTCGCTCTTCTCGTACTGATGTGCTTCGTTCTGATCGGGTTTCTCGTTCACTAAGAGCGGTCTCAGCGGCGCGCATACCGCCGGCTGAACGTCGGTCCTTGAGGACGAAACAGTGATGGTATGCTCATGACCTCGCGCGTCCAGCTTCGGGAAACGTTGTCGTTCTCGCAGGGGATAGCTCCGCCCCGGTATGAGAGTGAGTTCTCGGACGACGTTGTGGCGGTCTGGAGAGCTCAGGGCCGTCTGGGCGACGGCTCGCCGGAGGAGCACTTCCGACTCGACCGACGTGAGGACCTGCCGGTCGAATGGCGACCGCCCCGCGAGGACAAAGCCGTACCGGAAAGCCAGGCGGACCTCGGATCATTCCGCCGCGCGTACGACCCGGACCGGACCGACAAACTCCCGGGCGACTGGGCTGAGCGGCTGCCGGACTGGCGTGACCGTGATTACGCCCTTTCCATCTCGCCGTGGAACGAAGGGTTCTTCCAGGTGATCGGTATTCGCGATTGGCGGTCGTTCCACAAAGCGATCCGGCTGCTCCACGATCAGCCGACGCTCGTCCGGGCTCTCATGGACCAGTACGCAGCGTACCTGGAAGAGCTGATCGAGCGGGGGCTGACGGATGTCGATGTGGACTACGCCGTTTTGTACGAGCCGATAGCTTCGAACCACGCGCCGGTGGTATCGCCCGACACATACGCTCGTCTCGCGCTCCCCGCGATGCGGCGGGTCGTGGATTGCCTCGAGCGTCACGGCGTAGCGTTCCGGTTCCTCTGGACTGCAGGTGAGGTGCGGCCGCTCATACCGCACTGGTTGGATGCAGGGATCAACGGTCTCGTGATCAATCAAACGGGCACGGTAGGGATCTCCTACGCGGCGTTGCGCCGCGAGTTCGACCCACGGCTCCGGTTTTTCGGCGGGATTGACTGGCGGGCCGTCGCGCGAGGACCGGAGGCTATTGACGAGGCACTGGACCAGACCGTACGACCGCTACTCGAGCAGGGTGGTTACGTGCCGTACCTCGACGACACGGTCCGCGCCAACCTCCCCTTCGACGCCTTCCGCTACTACCGCCGGCGGCTTGACGATCTGGTCGCCGAGGTATTCGGTCAAAGGTAGGAGAGGCAACAAGGTTCCCTATGGACGGCAGGGAAAGCCGCCGGTGCTCCCGCGGTGCTGCCCGACCTCGCACAGCCCTAACGCCGGAGCCACTCTTGACATAGCGCACTACGCTCAGTACCATCACTGCGTCTTTCGAACGACCGCGCGGGGGGCACACTTTTCAAGCGTATTGAGCAAGGAGGAGAGAACGACATGCTGTTATTCGATCTGCCTCTGGAGAAGTTGCGTACGTTCACGTTGCCGCAGGTACGTGAGCCGGATTTTGACGAGTTCTGGCGGGAGGTTAAGGGGAAGGCGCACGGTCAGCCGCTGAACGCCGAACGTGAGCCGGTGGACTATCCGGTGGACGGACTCGTGGCGTACAAGATCTTCTTCGACGCCTTCGAGGGCGGCCGGATATGCGGTTGGCTCATCGCACGTGAAGGGGCACAACGTCAGCCGACGATCATCTTCTATCACGGATACGGCGGGACGAAAGGGCAGGTGTACGACTATCTCTGCTGGGCGCTCCAGGGGTACACGTGTATCGCGACCGACGTGCGCGGTCAGCCGGGCGAGAGCGCCGACAACGCACCGTACCCGTCTGGGTTCACCACGTGGGCGACCATGGGCGTGCTCGAACCGCGCCAGTACTATTTTGTGCGGGCGTATGCGGACGCCGTTCGGACAATAGGTTTCGCGAGCGCGTGCGACGAGGTTGACGCCGAGCGTATCGGGGTGATGGGTGCGAGCCAGGGTGGCGCCCTGTCACTCGCCGCGGCGGCGCTGGACGACCGGCCGAAGCTCTGCATGTCGGACGTACCGGGGTTCTGCCACTTTCGAAGGACGCTCGAACTTACACAAGCGCAACCATGGGCGGAAGTAACACGGTATTTCGCGACGTACCCCGACAAAACGGAGCAGATTTTCAAGACGTTGTCGTACGTCGAGATAAACAATCTCGCGGATTGGATCGAGTGTCCCACACTCATAAGCGTCGGTCTCGTGGATATGTTGTGCCCGCCATCGACCATCTTCACCGTATACAACCGGCTGCAGTGCGAGAAGGATATCGTCGTGTACGAGTTCAGCGGACACGAAGTCGCCGGGTTCACCTTCCATGCCGACAAGAAGTTGCGCTGGGCAAACCAGTATCTAGGACACTCTGACAAGAACAACGTGGCACCCGCCGCGGCGGGCCCGTGATTTCATGGGCAAGATGCCCATGCCACGCCAGTGCGAGTCTCCGACGAGACGCCCGCCAGACCGATCCGCAGTTCTGTGGTAGTGGCGTGTCTGCTGCCATACCTAGCCCGTCAATCGGCAAAACCTTTTCCTGTCGTGATTGACGGGTCGAGCGCCGGGTGGTAGAATGGGTCGCAGGTAGCGCAACGTCGGGGCCGTAGAATCAACCGGGGCACACTCATGGGGTTACAATTCGACCTGTTCGACACCAGTTCGTCGGAAATCCTGTCCGCGACAACCTACGACGAGTTCAAGAGGAAACTCACCGAGTCCGGCTGCACAAAATGCGACCTTCATCGCAGCGCAACGAACATCGTGATTGACCGGGGCAATCCGAACAGCCGGATCATGGTGATCGGTGAAGGCCCGGGGGAGAACGAGGACCGGCTCGGCAAGGCGTTCGTCGGCAGGGCCGGCAAGCTGCTCGATACCGTCATGGATGCCGTCGGGCTCAGCACCGACAGGGATATGCTCATTGCGAACATTATAAAACATCGGCCGCCGGAGAACCGTGCGCCGCGCGCAGACGAGGCCGCAGCGTGTATGCCGTACCTCAAGAAACAGATACAGCTCGTCGAACCTCGCCTCATCATACTGCTCGGTGCCGTGTCGCTCAAATACATGGATAAGAGCAGAAAGAAGTTCGCGATGGCGGAGGAGGCCGGGAAGTTTTTCACCATATCGGAGTATCCGGGGATAGATTTCGTCGTGCTCTACCACACGGCGGCGCTCTTGCGCAATCCAAAGCTCAAAGCCGATATATGGGCGCACGTGCGCGAGTTACGAGCGTACATCGACCGCGAAGGCATCCTGCAGGAACGGACAGGCTAGGACGCCTTTTCCGTCCGACAGCGTCACATCTGCGACTCCCGCAAAGTATTTCGTAGGGGCGCTGCTTGCTGCGCCCACGGCGGCTCACACGCCCGCCATACGGATGGTCTGTCAAGACGAGGCTCGACGGAGTAGCGCAACCTGAGAAGGATCAAGCAAGCTCGACCGTTTCCCCCCGCTCGGGAATATACACATTGGTGAGTCCCGCTGAGGCGAGCTTTGTGGCGAGGGCGTCGGTCTGTTGCGGTTCACCGTGTACCAGGAATACCCGTTTCGGTTTGGTGCCGACGGCGAGGAGGTACTGGACCAGCTCGTTGCTGTCGGCGTGAGCGCTGTACCCGTTCATCACTTTGACTTCAGCCCTGACATCGTAAGGGTCGCCGAAAATCTTCACGGACTTATGTTTCTCGACAAGCCGGCGGCCGAGCGTGTTCTCAGCCTGGTACCCGACTATCAGCACGGTGTTCTTCGGGTCGGTGACGCTATTCTTCAGGTGATGCAGTATGCGTCCGTTTTCGCACATCCCGGATGCCGAAATGATGATACACGGGTACCGGATATCGTTGAGCTTTTTCGAATCCTCGACATTGGGCGTGTACCGGAGACGACCGAACCCGAATATGTCGGGAGCTTCACCGGCCATGGCAAGAGCGTCCTCGTCGTAACATTCGGGATGAAGTTTGAAAATTTCCGTCACGTTCGTCGAGAGTGGGCTGTCGACGTAAATCGGTATATCCGGTATGCGGTCCGCGTTGAACAGATTGTGGAGCGAGTACACGATGTTCTGGGTCCGGCCGACGCTGAACGCAGGGATGATAAGTTTCCCGCCACGACCCGCCGTGCGCGATACCACATCGGCGAGATCGTTCTCCATATCGGCGATGCTCGCGTGCAGCCTCGCGCCGTACGTTGACTCGCAGATCACGTAGTCCACATCGGTCACCTGCACCGGATCGCGCAAGATCGGCAGGTTCTTCCTGCCCAGATCGCCGGTGAACAGCACCGTGCACACCTTGTCGTCGGCGCGCAGTTCGAGAGTGACCGTAGCGGACCCCAGGATATGACCGGCATCCCGAAAAACCGCCTTCACTCCGTTGGTGACGAAAAACCACCGGTCGTACGCTACCGACACGAAGTTTTTCATACACCGCACCGCGTCCTCCACGGTGTAGAGCGGCTCGACGAGCGGTTCACCCCGTTTTGCATGCCGCTTATTGACGTACTCGACGTCCTTCTCGTGGATGTGCCCGCTGTCGCGGAGCATGACGCTGCACAGGTCGCGTGTGGCAGGAGTTGCGAAAATGTTGCCGGGATAGCCTTGCGCGACGAGCGTCGGGATGTTGCCGCTGTGGTCAATGTGTGCGTGCGACAGGATCAGCGCGTCAACATCTTCCGGATCGAACGGGAGGTGCCTGTTCCTCTCCGCGGCCTCCTTCCGTCTGCCCTGGAACAGACCGCATTCGAGCAACACACGTCTGCCGTTCACCTCGACGATGTGCATCGAGCCGGTCGTCTCGCGCGCGGCGCCGTGGAACTCGATTTGTATCCCTTTTCCCATACTCCCCCTTCTTCTTTCATGTTGCGCGCGCGACCGTCTCCGTTCGTTAACACGCGCTCCGAGTAGCTTACAGCCTCCGCCCGCTCACGTCAAGGCGACGCCGAGAATTCGCAGAACATCACACCTAATTCACACCAGAATCAACCGGCTTTCAGCTTGATGAGGAACGTGTCTTGAGAAGTCGTTGAATGATTCCCGCGCATTTAGTATATAATAGACATCTGAGAGGAGCACGGGAGGTTGCTCCGGAAATCGAAGGCGTTCAACGGATGTAGGAAATACGTGTGGTGTCCCGGGAATTCAGGAGGCGTGACTTTATCAGGATGTCGGCGCTCGGTCTCACGGGACTTGCTATGACCGGCACCGCTGGGGGGAACGTGGCCAAATCGTTACGAATCGACCGCATCGAGATTTTCCCGGTACGCTACCCGACGGTGATGCGGTTCAAGTTTTTCGAAGGGCCGACCTCGGGCGGCGGTCGGCCGGCGGTGTTGATCAAGATCACGGCGGACGACGGCACCGTCGGCTGGGGCGAGAGCGTCCCGATTCCGCGGTGGAGCTACGAGACCCTCGAGGGCGCGGTCAGCACCATCCAGAACTATCTCAAACCGATCCTGCTCGGACTCGACCCGTTCGACCTGAACGCTATCCACGAGGTGATGAACCGCGAGATCGCCAATTCCTTCTCGACCGGCGCACCGATCACGAAAGCGGGTATCGACATCGCGCTGCACGATCTTATCGGCAAAGCGACCGGTCGCAATATTGCCGCGTTGTGGGACCGGCAGCCGGGGAAAGACCTGGTGATAAGCTGGACGCTCAATCCGAAGACACTCGACGATCTCGAACCGCTGATTGAGAAGGGCCGCGAACGCGGGTACGAGAACTTCAACGTCAAGGTAGCCCCGGACCCGACGTTTGATATCGAGATGTGCAAGATCGTGAAACGGCTTGTACCCGACGGGTTCTTGTGGGCGGACGCCAACGGCGGGTACGACCTGGCTGCCGCGCTGGATGTCGCTCCGAAACTTGCAGACGTCGGTGTCGCGGTATTCGAACAACCGCTCCCGGCGAACCGGCTCACGGGATACCAGCAACTGAAAAAACAGGGTGCGTTGCCCATTATCATGGACGAGGGCGTCATCTCGCCCGTCGATCTGCGGGAGTTCATCAAGCTCGGCTGTTGCGACGGCGTTGCGATGAAACCCGCCCGATGCGGCGGGCTTGTGTCAGCAAAAGAGCAGATCGAGATCGTGCAGGACGCGGGACTCATGTTTCTTGGCAGCGGTCTTACCGACCCCGACGTCTCGCTCGCCGCGTCGCTCATACTGTACGGCGCGTACGGGCTGAAGTACCCGGCGGCGCTGAACGGCCCGCAGTTTCTCGGCGCCAGCGTTATCAAAAAGCCGTTCAAACCGGTTAACGGCAGGCTCCCCGTTCCACAGGGACCTGGACTCGGAATTGAAGTGGACGAGCAGAAGGTCAACAAGCTCGTCGAACGATCCAAGGTGTGACAAAGGAGGTACAACATGGAACCGACTCGACGGGAGTTTATCGCGGGCGCGGCAGGGGCAACCGCCGGCGCCCTGTTTGCTTCGCGCAGGCCGGCATACAGCGCCAACGAACGGTTGGGAGTGGGGTTGATCGGCTGTGGCGGTCGCGGCAATTTCGTGCTGGACCAGTGTATCAAAGGGCGCGAAACGCTTAACCTGGAATTCCCGGCGGTGTGTGACGTCTGGCAGGTCAACCTGCGAAAGACCGCACGGAAGATCGAACGCGCGACCGGACGTGAGCCGAAAACGTTCACGCGTTATGCAGACCTGCTCGCGCTGCCCGAAGTGGATTGCGTGATCATTGCGACGCCGGATTTCGCGCATTGCCCGATCCTGACCGACGCTGCCAGGGCGAAGAAGCACGCTTACGTTGAGAAACCGATGGCGGCGCGAATGGAGGACGCGAACGCGGCGTTAGATGCCGTCCTTGAGAACGGCGTGGTCTGCCAGGTGGGCACGCAACGACGCTCCGAAGGCAGGCACCGCGCTGCGGCAAAGCTGATTCAGTCCGGTGTGCTCGGGAAAATGATCAAGTGCGACTGTGGCTGGCACGACAACGGCCCGCGTTGGAAGCGCGATTTCCGGAACGTCAAGCAGGAGGACGTCGACTGGGATCAGTACCTTATGTACCTGCCGGAACGGCCGTTCGACCCGCGTATGTTCCGCTTGTGGCACCTGTATAAGGAGTGCAGCGTTGGGCTGGTGGGGTTGCTCGGCAGCCATCTCATCGACGTCGCTGCGTGGTACAACGACGACCCGCTGCCGCTGTACTCGGTTGGCGTCGGCGAGAACATCATGTGGACGGAGCGCGAGAACACCGACACGCAGGAGTGTCTGTTCTACTATCCGAAGGGGTTCATTCTGCAATACAGCTCCCGGTTGGGAAACTCCAACCGCGGCCCGGAAAACACGTTCTACGGCAGCAGAGGCACCTTCGATACCGCATCGTGGATCGCACGCGGGGAAGGCGGTGGAGAGGACAAGATCGAGCAGCCCATCAAGGTCGAGCCGGAACCCGGTGTCGGACACGTCGCGAACTGGATCGAGTGCGTTCGCGCCAATAATCCGAAGACGAACGCCGATATCCATACAGGGTACGCACATTCCGTAGCGTCAATTATGGGTTCGCTCGCGTGCGATACGGGCGACCGGATGGTCTTCGACCGGGAAAGCCGCATGGTGAAGGAAGGATAATGCACACTCTCATGAGGATGCCTGCTCTCGCCTTCTGTGTGGTGCTGGGGATGACGAGTACGTGTCTGGCGGAGTTCTCCTTCGAGGACAACGGAACAAGCCTGACAGTCCTTGAGAACGGCAAGCCGGTGCTCTCGTACAATTACGGCATGATGAGCCCGCCGCAGGGTATCGATGCGCACCGGTACTCGCGGTCATGTTATATCCACCCGCTCTATGGTTTAGACGGAGACGTTCTGACCGGCGATTTCCAGCGCGACCATCCTCACCATCGCGGGATATTCTGGGCATGGCCGAAGTGCTCGGTCGGCGACCGGAAGGTAGACGAGTGGCATTTCGGAGGGATACGCCAGTTTTTCGAGAAGTGGCTTGCCCGTGAAGCGGAGTCGGACATCGCGGAGGTCAGCGTGCAGAACGTCTGGCTGCTCGATGACGACACGAAACCGAAGGTCCGCGAGCAGATCCGGTTCACGGTGCACCGTGCCGAGGAGAACTGCCGCGAGATCGATTTCCATTTGAAATTCACGAACGTCGCTGAAGTACCGGTCACCATCAAGGGGCAGAACGAGGCGGGCTACGGCGGGTTCGCCATCCGGATGGACGGTGCCCGACCGGATCCGGTGATCACGACCGCTCGCGGCCGACTCAAAGAGGACACCAACCGTATCGACACGCCGTGGGCCGACTTTTCATCGCGCGCCGGGCCCGATAAGCCGATCTCCGGCGTGGCTATCTTCCAGCACCCGGCGAATCCGGGGTACCCGCATTCCGGCTGGACTCTTCGCTATTATGGTTTTCTCGGCGCGGCATGGCCGCACGACGACCCGTTCATCCTTCAACCCGGCGACTCGTTCGAGTTGCGCTACCGAGTCTACGTCCATCGCGGCACCGCCGAAGACGCCGACGTAGCGACGAAATTCACAGCTTACTCGACACCATAATAGAGAAACTCCCGGCTAGACCCCCTTGACCAAACGCCAGGGAGGAGGGACGTCTCGTCGAGCATGCGCCGAAAACCGGATTTAACGCAGAGGCGCAAGGGGCGCAGAGACGTACACCATCTGCGATTGACTGGGCTGACACTCGGACTTGTGCTCAATTTCGGCGAGGATCGCGTTGCCGATGGCGTCCACAGGGGAGTTAATGGTCTTTGACATCTTTGCGGGCTTAGCGTTCTTTGCATCTTTGCGTTGAAAGGGAATCCACCTTCGAGACTCGGAGGCTGTCACAAAATGAACGTAGATCGAAACAACCATTTCGCACAACCGTTAACCGCGCCCGCGGATTGACATGCGATAGGGTGCATGATACACTGCGACTGTCGTCCAACGTGGTGGTACCATCCCATGCGAAAAGGAGATTGCGTCATGAGACCGAACCATTCCGGCCGGTTGATTACCGTGCTCCTCGTTGTTGTGTTGTGCGCCGGCTGCATCACCGTGTCCATCAAAAGGCCGTCACAGGTGCGGATCCTCCCCGAGGAACCGTCGCCGGACGGGTTGCTCGCCCACCTGCCTGAGGTGAAATATTTCACAGCGAAGCGCGTATCGAGTGCTGATCCCACCGGTGGGAACGCTGACGGCGGCCAGAGACAACCGATTCAGCCGGGCGAGGTACGCGTGCTCGCTGATATCGACGGTGCCGGCGCGATCACGCACATCTGGGTGACTATAGCGTCGAGAGATCAGTTCCATCTGCGCAACCTCGTTCTGCGAATGTACTGGGACGGCGAACAGTCGCCGTCCGTCGAAGCGCCTATCGGCGATTTCTTTGGTCTCGGACACGCAACGTACTATCAGTACGCGTCGAAACCGCTCGCGCTCGGTACGAACCGCGGGCTGAACTGTTTCTGGCGGATGCCGTTCGCTGATGGAGCGAGGATCACGCTCACCAACGAAGGATCTGTCAGCGTTGATGCGTTCTACTACTACCTCGATTACCAACACTACGACGTCTTGCCGGACAACGTTGCCCGATTCCACGCACAGTACCGCCAGGAGATGCCGTGCGCGCCGGGTAAGAACTACCTGATCCTCGCTGCAGCGGGAAAAGGCCACTACGTCGGGTGCAACCTGTCGATTGAGCTGAACGCCGACGGCTGGTGGGGCGAAGGCGACGATATGATTTACGTTGACGGCGAGCAGGTCCCTGGACTTCAGGGCACGGGGTCAGAAGACTACTTTTGCGGCGCATGGGGTTACGGGGACACGTTCAGCAACCTCTACTTCGGTCTGCCGCTCAGAGGACCGCATACCACCGGCGCTCACTGGAACGTGTATAGGTACCACATTGAAGATCCGATTCCGTTTAAAGAGCAGATCACCGTCACCATCGAGCACGGTCACGCGAACGACCGGAACGACAACTTCACCTCGGTCGCCTACTGGTACCAGCTCGAACCGCACCTGCCGTTCCCGGAGCTTCCGTCCGCCGAGGAGCGGTTGCCGAAACGCATCTACCGGGAGGCGAACGCGTACGAGGGCGAGGAGATCGTGGGACTGGTTGACGCCGGCGACGACGAGGTGAGCGCCCAGAATATGGAGTTTTTCGAAGGGCAGTGGAGCGGCGGCAGCCAGCTCCTGTTCCAGGCGAACGCCGTCGGCGACTCCATGAAGATATCCGTACCGTCCGGCGAGATGGCGGTGGATCTGACCGTGTTTTTCACGAAAGGGCCTGATTACGGTATCGTCCAGGTGGTGATGGACGACAGACCGCTCGGCGAACCCTTCGACGCGTACGCCGACACGGTCCAACGGGCTCCTGCACACGAGCTCGGCACTGTTGCGCTCGAAGGGTCGGAGCCGCACGTGCTCGCGTTCAAGGTTATCGGGAAAAACCCCGACTCTGCGGGATATCTCGTTGGAATTGACTGTATAAAAGTGGAAGAGCTCCCGTAAGAACAGGGCAGCAAGCCGGTTTCTCCGTGTGGAGAGAGGCTCCGTTCATGGTTGAGAAAAAACGTATCGGCGAGATGCTTGTCTGGGAAGGGCTCGTGACCACCGACCAGGTCAACGAGGCACTCGATGTCCAGAAACAGCACGGCGGCAAGCTCGTCGGCATCCTGATAAACCTGGGGTATCTCGATGAGACGACGTTCCTCGAGTTCCTGGCACAACACTCGCGGGTGCCCAACATCAACATCGCCAACTACGAGATACGCAGAGAGATCCTCGACCTCGTACCGGCCGAGTTGGCGCGCAAGCACGAGCTGCTCCCCATCGACAAGATGGGGAAGCTCCTTACCGTCGCGATGGTCTGTCCGCTGGACCAGGCCACTCTCGACCACCTCTCACAGACAACCGGGTTGAAGATTAAGCCGGTACTGTGCTCGGCGGCTGACGTGCGTGACGCGATAAACAGGTATTATCCCGAGCCGACGGCCGCCCCTCAGGCGCAGCCCGAAACCGCGCCGGAGACGGCCCAGGGAGCGCCCTCGAGCGGGACCTTCCGGCTTACCGGCGTGCCGGACATTGTACGCCGGATAGATGCCCTGCCCACGTTGCCGGCGATACTGGCACGTGTTCGCGCGGTGATGGAAGACCAGCAGTCGTCCGCCACTGATATTGCCCGGGTCATCTCGGGCGACCCGGCAATCGCCAGCAAGGTGCTGCAGGTGGCGAACTCCGCCGCATACGGGTTCCCGCGAAAAATCGCCGATATCGCCCAGGCGATAGCCTGGCTCGGGCTAAAAGAGACCTACCAGATAGCGCTCTCGGTCCGTGCGCTGGACATGTTTGCGACAGACAAACGGTTCGACTACGAACGGTTCCGCACACATTCCGCGCAATGCGCCGCTGCGGCCAACGTGCTCGCAAAACGGCGCGGACTCCAGAGCAAACCCGGCATATTCGCCGCCGGGCTGCTCCATGACATAGGCAAGCTGGTCTTGGTGGACGCCTTGCTGGAGCGGTACGCCAAAATAACTGCGCGCATCGCCGAGGAAGGACACGAGAGCGTCCTCGTGGAGGAGGACGACCTTGGTGTGTCGCACGCCGAGGTCGGGTACCTCCTCGCCGAACACTGGCAGTTCCCGCTCGAGATAGGCGAGGCGATACGGTTCCATCACAAGCCGGACCTCGCCGAGCAGGACAAGGCGTTCACCGGCGTCATAGCGCTCGCCAACAGGGTTGCCCACGATGCCGCAACGGGCCAGGACGCCTCGGCAATCGCTTCGACCTACCCCGAACTGCTCTCCATCCTTGGACTCAGTGCCGACGCCGCCGTCGAGGCGCTCGAAGAGTACCTCGACAAGAGCGGCGAAGTGGAAGTCCTCTAGCCGGCTGCCGCGGCACCCGTCCGTCGTACCTGGCGCGTGTCCTGATTCTTCTTTCCGTGCGCAGCCCATGGCAGAGCGGGCCATTCTCCTGATGTAAACAGCCTCAACCATGGCGCGGACGCCGAACCCGCCGGCTCATTTACTTTTGCGCATGAATCTGGTATCATTTGAGATGGTTCCGCGTAAGTCGGGCGAGAATACACGATCGGACGGCAGGGTACCTGCCTGTCTGTCAACACTTAACCGGAGGACACGTTCATGAGGGATGGCAGAAGAGAGTTTATCAGCCTGGCAATAGCTCTGGGCATTATACTGGCGCTCGTCGCAAACCTGTTTCAGGGACGGTTGCTCGCCACGGGCGACGACGAGTACGCCGAGTGGGAAGTGTTCAGCACGGCGCTCGAGAAGGTCCGCGACGAGTACGTCCGCGAGGTCTCGACACAGGAGCTCCTGCGCAACGCCCTGTCCGGCATGTTGAGCTCACTCGACCCGCACAGTTCGTATATCCCGCCTGAGATGTACGACCAGCTCAAAACCGATACGGAAGGTGAGTTCGAAGGTGTCGGGATGGAACTGACCGTCGACCCGCGACGCGGTCCGACGATAGGCCCTGGAAACCCCCTGTTTGTGCGACGACCGCTGCCCGGCACCCCGGCGTTCAGGAGCGGCATTATCGAGGGCGACAAGATCATCAAGATAGACGGTGAACCCACCGACGGGTTAACCATTAACGAGGCGGTGCAAAAGATCAAAGGACCGCGCGGTACCAAGGTTACTCTCACGATCGAGCGACTGTTGAACGAGATGGAGGAGAGCGAGGTGTTTGACGTGGAGCTTGTCCGCGAAAAGATACCTTTGCACAGCATCGCGCACACCGAGATGACCGAGGATGGTATCGCGTATATACGGATTGCCGATTTCAAAGAGCACACCGTCGAAGAGCTGAAAGAGAAAATCGAACAGCTCAAGCAGGACGGGATGAAAGCGCTCGTGCTCGATTTGCGGTACAACCCGGGCGGGCTCTTGAAGAGCGCCGCGGAGGTCGCCGACCTGTTTCTGCCTCAGGGCGAGGTGATCGTATCCACCAAGGGACGACGTCCTGTGGATGCCATGACAATGGAGGCGGAACAAGACGTGTCTCTGGCTAAAGAGGAGTGTCCGATGGCGGTGCTGGTGAACGGCAGCAGCGCGAGCGCCTCCGAGATCGTTACCGGAGCGCTCCAGGAAAACGGCAGAGCTATCGTGATCGGGTCCAAGACGTACGGGAAAGGATCCGTTCAGACGGTGATACCGCTCATGGACAAATCGGCACTGCGGCTCACCACTGCGTACTTTTACACGCCGCGTGGACAGCAGTTGAGCAATAACGGGATCGACCCGGATATCAAGGTGGCGCTCTCGCGAGAGGACGACATCGAGCTGCGCCAGCAGCTTCCGGACGATAGAGATGCCCCGGAGGAAGAGCCCGGCGAGGCACCGGAAGAGAAAATCGAGGACGTGCAGCTCAAAGAGGCGATCACCGTGTTGCGGGGATACGTGGTGCTCGCTCACCGGGAGAAGGCTCAGAGCGAGCAGGTGGCCGTCACGAGGTAGCACCAAGGTCCGCCGCCGCCGAACCGCGAGACTATCATGCGATCCGACAACAGGCTCAGCAACCAGATGAGACGTGTCAAGATCACGCGCAACGTCATGAAGTATGCCGAGGGCTCGGCGCTGATCGAGGTGGGCGACACCAGAGTGTTGTGCAGCGCTACCGTCGAGAACAGGGTACCGCCGTTCCTCAGAGACAAGGGCGAAGGGTGGGTGACCGCCGAGTACGCGATGGTGCCCAGGGCGTGCGTCCAACGAGTCCCCAGAGATGTTGTTCGCGGTCGCAGCGCTGGACGCTCCTCGGAAATACAGCGATTGATAGGACGATCGCTGCGCGCTGTCGTGGATCGAGGGTTTCTCGGCGAGAGAACCATCGTCCTCGACTGCGACGTACTGCAGGCCGACGGCGGGACGCGTACGGCGTCGGTTACGGGTGCGTTCGTGGCGCTCTACGATGCGATCTCCCGTCTCAAACGCGACGGGTTGATCGATCAGTGGCCCGTGCTCTCTTTTTGCGCGGGGATAAGCGCCGGTATTGTGCGCGGCGAGCCGTTGCTCGATATGTGTTACGAAGAGGACAGCGCGAGCGAAGCGGACATGAACGTCGTGATGGCCGATGACGGGCGGTTCGTAGAGATTCAGGCCTCCGGTGAAGATGCGCGGTTCTCCAAGGAGGCATTCGACCGATTGCTCGCCATGGCGTCCGGCGGCATTCAGAAACTCATTGAGCTGCAAAAACGGGTACTCGGCCTCGGAGAAACGACCGGTGAAGCTGCTCCTGGCGAGTAACAACGAGGGCAAATGTCGGGAAATCGCCGCCGTGCTCGCCGGATCCGACCGGGAGTTCCTGACGCTGCGTGATTTTCCGGAGATACCTCCTGCGTCCGAGGAAGGGGCGAGTTACGAGGAAAACGCTCTGCATAAAGCGCGCCACTATGCTGCGCTGACCGGGGTTGCCGCGCTTGCCGACGATTCGGGTCTCGAGGTTGATTACCTTGGCGGTAAGCCGGGTGTTCGCAGCGCGCGGTTTGTAGGAGAGACCTCATCCTATAGAGAGAAGAACGAGGCGGTGCTCGCGCTTCTCGCCGACGTTCCGGCGGAGAAGCGGGGCGCGCGATTCGTCTGCGCCGTCGCGTACGTCGACGCCAGGAGTGATGCGTACCTTGTCAGGGCGGAGTGTGTGGGCAAGATCGCCGAAACTATCCGAGGCAGTCACGGGTTCGGGTACGACCCGATATTCATTCCCGACGGTTTCGACCGAACGTTCGGCGAGCTCGGCGCGGATGTCAAGAACAGGATCAGCCACCGGGCACAAGCGCTCGTGAAAGCGCGCGCTTTCTTCACGAACAACGGGACGGCGGCGGTATGCAGGATCGTCCGGACAGATCCGGCGGATCCGTCTCCGGAGGTGACGGCCGACGCTGCGTCGGCCGTTCTCGCGGGACGGCTGATAGCCTATCCGACCGACACACTGTACGGTCTTGGCGCTAACGCTCTGGACGAGGCGAGCGCACGCAGGGTGCTCGAAGCGAAAGGGCGTCCGCTCGGCAAACCGATATCGGTGATTGCCGGTTCGGTTGACCAGGCTCGGTCCGTGGCACGAAACCCGGACGGGCTCTGGGAACGGTTGAGCGGGGCGTTCTGGCCCGGCCCGCTCACCATCGTCGTAGAAGCCGCCGACGATCTCCCGGCGTTGCTGACGGGCGGGACCGGCACGATCGGTGTGAGAGTGCCGGACTGCGCGGTTGCTAGGGCGATAAGTGAGAAAGCCGAGGTGCCGCTCACGGCGACGAGCGCCAACAGAGCAGGCGATCGGCCCGCGGCTACCGCCGCTGAGATCGTCGCCTGTCTGGGGCCTGAACTCTCGCTTGTGCTCGATTGCGGTGCCTTACCCGCCAGCGCGGGTTCGACCGTGGTCGACATCAGCTCGGGACGGCTGACGATCATCAGAAACGGTGTCATAGCCGCCGACCGGATCAGGAACGTGTTTGGCGGCGAACCTGTAAAGGACGTGATCTGACGGGGGATACCAAAAAATACAACGTCGTGTTCGTATGCACCGCCAATCGGTGCCGGAGCGTGATGGCGGAGTGGGAATTCCGGGACTACCTCGAGCGTAACGAGGTGGACCAGTATGCCGTCTCCTACGCCGGCGTGGTGGCGGTCCCCGGCTCGTTCCCGACCGGGGAAACGGTGCTCGTCCTGGGCGAACGCGATATAGACGCGACGCGCCATCGTGCGAGGCTGCTCGACCGGGACATGGTTGAGGCGGCGGATCTGGTGTTGTGCATGACCCGTGCCCACGTGGACGCGGTCGTCGATATGGTCCCGGCGGCGAAGGACAAGACGTTTTTGCTCACAGAAATCTGCCGGGACAGGGAGCCGGATGAGATAGATGACCCGTTCGGCGGTACGCTCGACTATTACAGAGAGTGTCTCAGGGTGATAGAGTCCTGTTTTGAATGCGTGGTGAGCAAACTTCAAGGAGAAACCGGCCGGTGAAGGTAGCTGTAGGGTGCGACCATGCGGGGTTTGTTCTCAAGAAACCCGTCCTCGATGCGCTTGACGAGATCGGAGTCGAGTACAAGGATTTCGGCTCCTTCTCGGAAGACCCCGTGGACTACCCTGATGTCGCTCATCAGGTAGCCTGTGCGGTGGCGACCGGCGAGTACGACCGAGGCATTCTGATGTGCGGCACCGGTGTCGGGATGAGTATCGCCGCGAACAAGATCAAGGGGGTCAGGGCGGCTTCGTGCGACAACACCGTCACCGCTCAGTTCGCGCGCACGCATAACGATGCCAACGTCCTCGCGATGGGAGGAAGAACCGTCGGGCCGGTGCTGGCATCAACGATTGTCAAGGAGTTCATGCAGACGGAGTTCGAGAGCGGAGGACGCCACAGCAGACGGGTGGGTAAGATTGCCCGGCTCGAGTCCGAACAGGACTGCGAGTAGCGGCGCGCTCGGTCCGGTGTCATTCCGAGTCCACCCATGCCCGCCTGAGGCGGGCGCGGCGGGCGAAGGATCTGCTTTTCCCAGGGCGGGAGTGGTGGAAAGAAAGGTATCGCGTTGAAGCAGGACAAAAGTCGAGAAAACTGTTTATCAGAACTCGCCAGAGTCGATCCTGACGTCGCGGAGGCTATCCGCAAGGAGGAGGAACGCGAGCAGAACACGCTCGAACTCATAGCATCCGAAAACGTCACGAGCCGGGCGGTGATGGAAGCGCAAGGTTCCATCATGACGAACAAGTACGCCGAAGGATACCCCGGAAAACGTTACTACGGCGGGTGCGAGCATATGGATACGGTCGAGCGGCTCGCCATCGAGCGTGCACAACAAGTTTTCGGCGCGGAGCACGTCAACGTCCAGCCTCATTCGGGAGCCCAGGCGAACATGGCGGCGTTTCACGCGCTGCTCGACCACGGCGACAAGCTCATGGGGATGAGCCTCTCACACGGCGGGCATCTCACGCACGGTGCGCCGGTAAACTATTCGAGCATCTGTTTCAAGGTGATCCCGTACGGTGTGGAGAGAGCTAGCGAGACCATAAACTACGACGAATTGCGCGATATTGCCGTCGCGAAAAGGCCGAGAATGATTATAGCAGGTGCTACCGCGTATCCCCGCCTGCTGGATTTCGAACGATTCGCGCAGATCGCCGAGGAAGCGGGAGCATATCTCCTGGTGGATATGGCACATATCGCCGGGCTCGTTGCGGCAAAGCTCCATCCGAACCCGACACCGCACGCGGATGTCGTCACCACTACCACGCACAAGACTTTGAGAGGCCCTCGCGGCGGGATGATCCTGTGCAAGCAACAGTACGCTCAGAAGGTTGACAGGACCGTGTTCCCCGGAATGCAGGGCGGACCGCTAATGCACGTCATCGCCGCCAAAGCCGTAGCGCTGCACGAAGCATTGTCGCCCGCGTTCGTCGCGTACCAGAAACAGGTGGTGGCGAACGCGCGGGCGTTGGGCGCTTCGCTCAGCGCGCGGCGATTGAGGCTGGTCGCCGGAGGAACGGATACGCACCTCTTGCTGGTCGACCTGACACCGCGAGGCGTCACCGGCAAGCAGGCGGAGGAGAGCCTCGAACTTGCTGGGATAGCGACGAACCGTAACCCTGTTCCCTTCGACGAACGCGGTGCCCGTGTGACAAGTGGAATTCGGCTCGGAACGCCCGCCGTGACGACGCGAGGGATGAAAGAGAAGGAGATGGATCAGATCGCCGGCCTCATCGACGAGGTATTGTCCGACTGCGACAACGAGCGTACTCTGCGGTCGGTACGGAAGAAGGTAAAGGAGCTGTGCCAAAGATTCCCTCTCAACGAGCGCGTGTGAAAGCCGCTAAAGCAACGCCTGCCGCCGGGGCGGCGGAAAATGGAGGGTCACGACCCGAAATCCGGTCACGACCGTCCTGGGACGACTACTTCATGAGGATCGCCACCCTGGTGGCGGAGCGGTCGACGTGTCTGCGCAGGCATGTCGGCGCGCTGCTCGTCAAGGACAAGCGCATTATCGCGACAGGCTACAACGGCGCACCGTCAGGATTGAAACACTGCGCGGAGGTGGGGTGTCTTCGCGAGAAGCTCAACATCCCGTCCGGCGAACGGCACGAGCTGTGCCGCGGGCTGCACGCCGAGCAGAACGCCATCATTCAGGCGGCCGTATACGGTCAGGACACGCGGGACGCCACCCTGTACTGCACGCACACACCGTGTCTGCTCTGCGCGAAGATGCTCATCAACGCCGGGGTGAAACGTGTCGTGATCGCCGACGATTACCCTGATCGTATGGCGGCGGACTTTTTCCGGGAAGCCGGCATCGATGTCGAACGCAGTGAAAGATCTCCGTGATGAAATCATTGACGCCAAGCGAGATTGTCAAAGAACTCGATACCTATGTCATCGGCCAGGATGCAGCCAAACGCAAGGTCGCCGTGGCGCTGCGCAATCGGTGGCGACGACAGCGGTTGCCCGACGATCTGCGCGATGAAGTCGCCCCGAAAAATATCATCATGATCGGCCCTACCGGTGTCGGCAAGACCGAGATCGCTCGTCGGTTGTCGAATCTCGCGGACGCGCCCTTCACGAAAGTCGAGGCGTCGAAGTTCACCGAGGTTGGGTACGTCGGTCGCGATGTGGAATCGATCGTGCGCGACCTCACCGACATTGCCGTCAGCCAGGTGAAGCAGCAAAAGACGCGCGAGATTGAAGATAAGGTCAGGAGGTTCGCCGACGAGCGTCTCCTCGACCTGCTTCTGCCGCCGGGCGTACCGCAAAAGGAGTACTCTGAGGCGGAGGTGGCCGAGCAGGAGCCCGGGACGCCGCAAGTTGAGACGGAAGATCCGATGGCCAGAACGCGCGACAAGCTGCGCAAGCGGCTGCTCGCCGGCGAGCTGGAAGATCGGGTGGTCGAACTGGAGACCACCGAGAGTCCCGTGATGCCGATGATGCAGGTCTTCTCAACGGCGGGTCTCGAGGAGATGGACATGCACCTCCAGGATATGCTCGGACGAATTCTGCCGCAACGAACGAAAAGGAGAAAGGCGAAGATCTCCGAGGCACGCAAGATACTCATGAACGAGGAGGCTCAGAAGCTCATCGACATGGACGAGGTCGTGTCAATCGCGCTGAAGAAGGTGCAGGAGACCGGCATCGTATTCCTCGATGAGATCGACAAGATAGCCGGCAGAAGTTCCGGCACCGCCGGTCCGGACGTCTCCAGGGAAGGTGTCCAGAGGGATATCCTGCCGATAGTGGAAGGGTGTACGGTGGTCACCAAGTACGGCCACGTGAGGACCGACCATATACTGTTCATTGCAGCCGGCGCGTTCCACATGACGAAGCCCTCCGACCTGATCCCGGAGCTGCAGGGCAGGTTTCCGATACGGGTGGAGCTCGACGGTTTGGACGCGGACGATTTCGAACGGATTCTGAGAGAGCCGAAAAACTCGCTCGTCAAACAGTACGTTGGATTGATGAGAACCGAAAACGTTGAACTGACCATAACCGATAGCGCGATCCGGGAGATCGCCCGGAGCGCCTATGCCGTCAACCAGGCAACCGAGGATATCGGCGCACGGCGGCTCCACACCATTATGGAGCATCTGCTGGAAGATGTCTCGTTCCGCGCACCTGAAGCCGACCAGCGGCAGGTCACCGTTGACGACGAGTACGTTCGCGAACGGCTCAAGGACGTCATGAAGGATAGAGACCTGAGCCGGTACATACTCTAGAGAATCGACGACGAGAAGAAGGAGGGTCGGGCGTCCCGGCACGAAAGGGTCGCATCAGCTACGCGAAGCATGTCGATAGCAGAGCGCATTGCCGTACACGACGCCGTCGTTGCAGCGGTCAGCACGCGCGACGGAGGGGTGAGTAAACCGCCGTACGATTCGGCGAACATGGGACTGCACGTCGGCGACGACCCGGCCGCGGTGATCGAGAACCGACGACACTTCTGTTCGGCAATAGGGGTCGACCCGGACACGCTGGTCTGCGCGGAACAGGTGCACGGGAACCGTATCGCTAAGATTACGGAAAGCGACCGGGGCTGTGGAGCAACGAGTGTATCGGACATCTTGGCGGGGGTGGACGGGATGCTGGCCGATGTGCCCGGCGTGCCTCTAGCGGTGTTCACGGCGGACTGTGTCCCGCTGTTTCTGTACGAGCCGGCGAAGAAGGTTGTCGGGATAGCCCATGCAGGATGGCGCGGGACCGCGGCGCAGATCGCGCGGGCGCTCGTCGAGACGCTCCAGGAACATTTTGATGGCGACCCTGAATTGTGCCGGATCGCGCTGGGACCATCAGCGGGTCCGTGCTGTTACGAGGTCGGCGACGTCGTCGTGGCTGCTTTTCGGAAAAAAGGCCAGCCGGTCGAGCAAATACTCTCAGCCGGAATAACGCGCAAGCCTCATCTGAACCTGTGGGAGGCGAACGCGTGTCAGCTCGAGCAGTGCGGCGTGCCTCGCCGGAACATCGTTATGCCGGAACGGTGCACCGTTTGTTCGAGCACCTATTTCTCGTGCCGACGTGATGGACCGATTACCGGAAGGAACATGTCGATAATCATGCTGAAATAACCGGCAATTTAACGGAGCGGCTCAAATACCGCTCCCGATGGTGTGGAAAACAGAGTGGATTAGAGACCTTCACGGTCTCGCGTGGAAGAATGCGCGCCAACCCGGCGTGCCCGGTGGACTCAGATGTTCGTACGGCGTACGAAACCGACACTCGGTATCGCGCTCAGCAGCGGTATGGCGCTCTCTATCGCTCATATCGGCGTGCTCACCGCGCTCGAAGAAGCCGGTCTCGAGATAAGCTGCATCGCCGGCACGAGCGGCGGTGCGATCGTCGGTGCCTGTTACGCGGCGGGCGTTTCGCTCGAGGCAATAGCCGAAGGCGCATCAACAATCCGCTGGCGCAGGATCGCCGGTCTGCAGAGGCCGCGGTTGGGTGTCTTTTCAAGCGAGAACATCGCAACCTTTGTCACCTCGCAGATCGGCGACATCACCTTTGCAGACCTCAGAATACCGTTCCGAGCCGTGGCGGTTGATCTCCTGACGGGGGAGGAGATACATATCGGGGAAGGTGACGTTGGACAAGCCGTACGGGCAAGTTGTACAATACCGGGCGTGTTCGATCCGGTCCCCATGGAAGGTCGGCTTCTGGTTGACGGGGGACTGGTAAACAGGATACCCGTTGATGTCGTCGCACGGATGGGCGCTGACATCGTCATAGGCAGCGACGTATCGTACGAGGCGCGGCGCGGACGGCTGCCCAAAAACGTGCTCGAGGTGACGCTGACCGCGCTGTCGTTTATCGGCGAGGAAAGAGCCGTGCGGCATCGCGAACTTGCGGACTTTATGATCTATCCCAGGATGGAAGGGATCAGCTCTCTCAACGTTTCCAGGTGGCGCGAGGCGATCCAGGACGGAAAAGATGCCGCGAACGACGTGATCCCCTCTATTCAACAGGAGATCAAGCGCAGATCGCAGTGGTGGCGAGCGCGTACCTCGAAGAAACGGAAACTTGTATCGCCGCGATTGGCCGGCGATGTTTAACGCGTTCCCATGAAAGGCGAGCCGATTCCGGCAGGAGATGAACACCACAAGGTGAGTTCGAAGCTGTTTGAGGACAGAACAGGGAGGGCCTAAATGAGCAAGAAGTATGTCTATCTGTTTGGCGGAGGGAAAGCTGACGGCGATGCCGATATGCGCAATTTGCTTGGAGGCAAAGGGGCTAATCTCGCCGAGATGGCCAGTCTCGGCATACCCGTACCTCCGGGGTTCACCATAACGACCGAGATGTGTACTGTCTACTACGAGCGCAAAGGGAAGTATCCGCCGGAGCTCGAACGGCAGGTCGAGAAAGGCGTCGCGCATATCCAGAAGGTGATGGGAGCGAAATTCGGTGACCCGGACGATCCGTTGCTCGTGTCCGTGAGGTCCGGCGCCCGTCAGTCGATGCCGGGTATGATGGAGACCGTCTTGAACGTCGGATTGACCTCCGAGACTATTAAAGGGCTCATCGCCAAGACCGACAACCCACGGTTCGTGTATGACGCATATCGACGGCTTATACAGATGTACTCCGATGTCGTCATGGAGAAAGCCGCCGGCGTCGAGGTTCGCGAGGGGAAAGGTATACGCGAGCAGCTCGAGCACGCCCTTGACGACATGAAGAAACGCAAGGGGTATGAGAACGATACGGATCTCACCGTCGAAGATCTGAAGAAGCTGGTCGGCACGTATAAGAAAACCGTCAAACGGGTGCTCGGGGAAGAGTTCCCGGATGATGCGATGGAACAGCTCTGGGGCGGTATAGGCGCGGTATTCCAGTCGTGGAACGGAAAGCGCGCGAAAGCATATCGTCGGATCGAAGGGATACCCGACGAGTGGGGTACCGCGGTGAACGTCCAGGCGATGGTATTCGGCAATATGGGCGACGACTCCGCTACGGGCGTCGGTTTCACACGCAATCCTGCCACCGGTGACAAGACCTTTTACGGCGAGTGGCTTCCGAACGCCCAGGGTGAAGACGTCGTGGCGGGTATACGCACGCCGAGACCGCTCAACGAGAAGAATAAGACACCGGATACCCAGCATCTGCCGAGTCTCGAAAAGTACATGCCGAAAGTTTACCGAGAACTTGTGAGCTGCCGGAACGGGCTCGAAGAGCATTACAAGGACATGCAGGATATCGAGTTCACCATCCAGCAGGGAAAGCTGTGGATGCTGCAGACTCGGACGGGCAAACGTAACGGGCCGGCCGCTATCAGGATGGCGGTTGATATGTGCGGGGAAGGTTTGATCGCGAAAGAGGAGGCGCTGCTTCGCGTCAAACCTGAGCAGCTCGACGAGCTGCTCCATCCGATGGTTGATCCGAAAGCTGAGAAAAGCGCCAAGCCGCTCGCAAAGGGGTTGCCGGCGGGTCCCGGCGGCGCGACCGGCAAGATAGTGCTCACGGCGGATCGCGCGGAAGAGCTCGGCGGTGCTGGCGAACAGGTCATCCTTGTGCGCAACGAGACCTCGCCCGAAGATGTCCACGGGATGCACGCCGCACAGGCGATACTCACCGCGAAAGGCGGGATGACCAGCCACGCTGCACTCGTTGCACGCGGTTGGGGCAAATGTTGTATCGTCGGGTGCGGCGCGCTGGAGATTGATGTTGCCAAGGGGACGGTGAGCGTCAACGGACAGGTGCTCAGAGAGGGCGATTGGATCACCATGAATGGTACAGCCGGTCGAGTGTACGCCGGCGAGCTGCCGCTCATACCCGCGAGCCCCGAGAGAAATCCCGCATATAAGCAGCTTATGAAATGGGCGGATGAGGTCCGCACGCTCGGCGTCAGAACAAACGCCGACAGACCTGAGGATGCAGAACAGGCGCACGCATTTGGCGCGGAAGGGATCGGGTTGTGCCGGACCGAACATATGTTTTTCGGCGAGGAACGGATCGTGGCGATGCGACGCATGATCGTGGCGGAAACCACGGAAGAGCGCGAAAAGGCGCTCGCCAAGCTGCTCCCGTACCAGAAACGCGATTTCGTCGGCATACTGAAGGCGATGCACGGGCTGCCGGTGACGATCCGGCTCGTGGACCCGCCGCTCCACGAGTTTGTGCCGCATGATAAGGACGGTATACAGGACTTGGCGAAGGAGCTCGGCGTGAGCCGTAAGAGGCTCGAGGCGCGGATCGCGCAACTTCACGAGCTGAACCCTATGCTCGGTCATCGGGGGTGCCGTCTCGGGGTCACGTATCCGGAGATTACGCGTATGCAGGCGCGCGCGATCCTCGAGGCTGCCGCTGAACTCTCCAAGGAAGGCATCAAGGTACATCCGGAAATCATGGTGCCGCTTGTCGGCACCAAAGCTGAGCTCGCGGATCAACGAGCGATAATCATGGAGGTCGCGGAGCAGGTCAAGAAGAAGTACACCCTGCGCAAGCTCGACTTCAAGGTCGGCACGATGGTAGAGGTGCCGCGGGCGGCGCTCGCCGCCGACGAGGTCGCCGAGGTGGCCGATTTCTTCAGTTTCGGCACCAACGACCTTACCCAGATGACCTTCGGGTACTCCCGTGACGATGCCGGCACCTTCCTTCCCGGCTACGTGCAGCGCGGCATCCTCTCGAAGGACCCGTTCCAGAGCATCGACCGCCACGGCGTCGGTCAGTTGATGGCGATAGCCGTGAAGAAGGGGAGGGCGACCAAACCGGACCTGAAACTCGGCATTTGCGGCGAGCACGGCGGCGATCCCGATTCGATAACCTTCTGTCACGAGATAGGGCTCGACTATGTGAGCTGCTCGCCGTACCGCGTACCGATAGCGCGTCTTGCGGCGGCGCATGTCGCCGTAAAAGAGCGGCAGAAGGCGGCGAAAGGAAAATCAAAAAAAGCCAAGAAAAAGAAGGCGAAATGAAGGGGAAGCGAACTCTGGTCCGTTGCGATTCGCGTCGGAGTTTGCATAACCGGGGAGGAGGATGATCAAAAATGGCCAGGACGCTCAACGTTGGGCTGATCGGGTACAAGTTCATGGGCAAGGCGCACAGCAACGCCTACCGGAACGTGAACGCGGCGTTTGACTGCGGCGCCGATGTCGTGATGAAAGCGATATGCGGTCGCAGCCGTGACGGGGTCAAAGCTGCCGCCAAAGAGCTTGGCTGGGAGTCCTACGAGACCGACTGGAAGAAGCTCCTCAAACGACCCGATATAGATATCGTCGACATCGTGACACCGGGGTTCATGCACTGCGAGATGGCGGTCGCGGCAGCCGAAGCCGGCAAACATGTCATCTGCGAGAAACCGCTCGCGAACTCCGTCGCCGAGGCCGAGAAGATGGTGAAAGCCGTCGAGAAGGCCGGCGTGAAGAACATGGTTGCGTACAACTATCGTCGTGTGCCGGCCATCGTGTACGCCAAACAGCTTATCGAGGAAGGCAAGCTCGGCAAGCTGTACCATTTCCGCGCAACCTACCTGCAGAGCTGGATCGTCGATCCGTCGTTTCCGCTGGTGTGGCGGCTCGAACGTGACAAAGCGGGCTCCGGAGCGCTCGGCGATATCGGGTCGCACATAATCGATCTGGCACACTTCCTGGTCGGCGACATCGCCAGGCTCGTCGCGACCACTAAGACGTTCATCAAGGAACGACCGATCGTCGAGGAAGTCTCCGGTCTCTCTGCAAGTTCGGCTAAGGGGAAAGCGAAAGGGAAGGTGACCGTTGACGATGCCGTACTGATGCTCGCCCATTTCAAGAACGGCGTCGTCGGGTCGCTCGAAGCCACCCGGTTCGCCACAGGCCGTATGAACCGGAACTCTTTCGAGATCAACGGCAGCAAAGGCAGCGTAACGTTCGACCTGGAGGATCTGAACCGGCTCGGAGTGGCGTTCCGCAAAGACGGCGACCTCGAGGGGTTCCGCTCGGTTCTCGTCACGAACGCTACCCATCCGTACATGGCGGCATGGTGGCCGCCGGGACATATCATCGGCTGGGAACATACGTTCATTCACGAGATAGCTGATTTTGTCAAGGCTGTTGTCAACGACAGCGAGATCAGACCGGATTTCGCCGACGGGCTCAAAGTGGATCGCGTGATGGCCGCGGTCGAGGAGTCCGACAGCAAAGAGGTGTGGACCAAACCGTAAGGAAGGAGGAGTGCCATGAAACTCGGCGTTCTGCTGGTGTTGTTCAGCGATATGAAACTCGGAGACGCCGCTGAGTATGTCGCGGGGATGGGAATCGAGGCGGTCGAGCTCGGCACGGGCAACTATCCCGGGTCGCCGCATTTCGACGTGGACGCGTTGCTCTCGAGCGCCGCGAAGCGCAAGGACATGCTCAAGGTGCTCAAGGACAACGGGCTGGCGATAAGCGCGTTGAGCTGTCACGGTAATGCGCTCCATCCCGACCCGAAGTTCGCCAACCCGTGTATCGAGACGCATAAGAAGACCGTGCAGCTCGCGGACGCGCTCGGCGTCAAAGTCGTCATCGACTTCTCCGGGTGCCCCGGCGATAGCGACCGGGCGAAGTATCCCAACTGGGTCACCTGTCCGTGGCCGCCCGACTACCTGGCGATACTCGAGTGGCAGTGGAAGGAGAAGGTGATACCGTATTGGACCAAGGCGGCTGCGTTTGCGCGCAAGTATAAGATCAAGCTCGCCTTCGAGATGCATCCCGGCTTCGTCGTCTACAATACCGAGACGATGTTGAAGCTGCGGGCGGAATGCGGCAATAACATCGGGGCGAACTTCGACCCGAGCCACCTGTTCTGGCAGGGGATGGACCCGATCGCGTGCATCCGCAAGCTCGGCAAAGCCATATACCACGTGCATGCCAAGGATACGCGCATTTACGAGGCCAACTCGACGGTCAACGGCGTGCTCGATACCAAACCGTATAGCGACGAGATCAACCGGTCGTGGCTATTCCGTACCGTCGGCTACGGGCACGGTGTCGAGTGGTGGAAAGATTTCGTATCCACCTTGCGGCTGGTCGGGTACGACGGTGCGTTGAGCATCGAGCACGAGGACAGCCTCATGAGCAACCGCGAGGGCCTGTCCAAGGCCATCGCGACGCTCAAGGAGGCGATGTTCACCGAGAAACCAGGCGCAATGTACTGGGCGTAGACGAACAGTCACCGGGGAGAGTTGCCAGGCGTGGCACGGGCATCTTGGGGCACACTCGCCTGTGGCGAGCCCGTGAGTTGACGGGCACGCCTCGGCGCATCTTCGACGAGACGCCCGTCCTGCCTTCTTTTTGTTAGAGCCTCAAGATGGATGTGCCAGGTTTGGTCCCGGCGTCATCATCTAGCGGTCAGATCGGCGGCGTGCCGGATGCGTAGAACCACAGGGAAAGGAGATACACTATGGGAGCGAAGATGATAGTAGCCGTGTGTTGTCTCGCGGCCATGATGGTCCGTGCGGGTATCAGTCCCGCTGAGGCCGGCGATAAGATCAAGACGTTGCTGTTCACCGGCGGCGAGATACACGATGGGAAAGGTAACGGCGATGTCGTCCAGAAGGCGCTCGAGGAAGCAGGCTATTTCGAGATCACCCGCGTGCATGACGACCTCGATGCCCTTACTGCTGACAACCTTAAGCCATACGAGCTTATCGTGTTCTTCTACACCGTCGGCGAGATAACCGACGCCCAGAAAAACGGCGTGCTCAACGCCGTGGCGTCCGGGAAAGGGTTCATCGGATGGCACTCCGCCGCGGACAGCTTTCGCGACTGTCCTGACTGGAAGGCGTTTATCGGCGGCCACTTCATCACCCATCCGGCCTACCGCACCTTCCAGGTGAGCGTCGTGGACGAGAACAACTTCATCACCAAAGGCATGACGGAGTTCATGGTCGTGGACGAGCAGTACATTCTCGACTACGACCCACGCGTCAATGTCCTCTGTTCGGCCCTCTGGAAAGGCGAGGCGATGCCGGTGGTCTGGACGAAATCATGGGGCAAAGGGCGCGTCTGCTATATCAGCCTCGGGCACGACCCGAAAGCGTGTCAACAGGACGTCTTCCAGAAACTGCTCATCCGTGGCGCTCTCTGGGCCGCCAACCGCGAGGACGCCGCTCAGTAGGAAGGTCGCTGCGCAAGGCGGCCAGGTGTGGGAAATCGGGGGTTACGGTCGGCCGATACTGTAATACGTAAACCCGTGTTCCTGCATGGTTTTCGGGCTGTAAATGTTTCTGCCGTCGAAGATGACCCGCTCTTTCATAAGGCTCGCCATCCGCTTGAAATCCGGGTACCGGAACTCGTTCCATTCGGTGGCGATTATCAGCCCGTCCGCGCCTTCTAACGCATCGTAGTTGCGTTTCACCAGCACGACATCGCCGCCGAAGATTGCCGAGGCGACTTTTGCCGCGACCGGGTCGTACGCCCGCACGCTGGCGCCGCGTTCGAGAACACCTCTGACGATGGTCAGCGACGGCGCTTCCCGCATGTCGTCGGTGCGCGGTTTGAACGACAGTCCCCACAACGCGAGCACCTTGCCGCGCAGATCCCCCCGAAAATGGCGCATAACCTTCCCGATCAACAGCGATTTCTGCTGCTCGTTCACCTCGTCCGTCGCCCTGAGAATACGGAACTCGTACCCCGCTTCAGCGGCTGAACGCACCACCGCCCGTACATCTTTCGGGAAACACGATCCGCCGTACCCTACGCCCGGGAACAGAAACGCCGGCCCGATCCGCGCGTCAGAGCCCATACCCTGACGGATTTTGTCGACATCCGCCCCGACACGTTCGCACAGGTTCGCGATCTCGTTGATGAACGATATGCGTGTCGCCAGCATGGCGTTGCACGCGTATTTGGTCAGCTCGGCGCTGCGGATATCCATGACGATGATCGGGTGGCCGGTGCGCACGAACGGCGCGTACAGCTCTTTCATAATCTCGGCCACACGGACGTCGCTCGTGCCGATGATAATCCGGTCCGGTTTCATGAAATCTTCTATTGCAGCGCCCTCTTTCAGAAACTCCGGGTTCGAGACCACGTCGAACTCCTCGCGTGTCTCGGCGGCGATAGTCTCGCCCACTTTGTCCGCCGTACCGACCGGGACCGTGCTCTTATTCACGACGATCTTGTATCCGTTCATCGCGCGACCAATATCGCGCGCTACCTCGAAGACGTTGCACAAATCGGCCGCGTCCGTGTCGTCCGGCGGCGTACCGACCGCGATGAAGATGACCAGCGACTTCTCGACAGCCTCTTTCAGGTTCGTCGTGAACGCGAGCCGTTCCTCCTGGGCGTTACGACGCACAAGCTCCTCCAATCCGGGCTCGTAGATGGGTGTCTTGCCACGCTTCAACAAGTCGATCTTCGCTTTGTCCGAGTCCACGCAGATGACGTCGTGCCCGGTCTCGGCCAGACACGTCCCAACGACCAACCCCACGTAACCGGTCCCAACAACAGCGATCTTCACCTGCTGCTCCTTTCCACCCACCACATGACACCCGAACGGGCATCGGGTGGTCTGAACGGAATTGCTATCCCTCCCCTTCCACGATCGTGTGGGGAAGTCCACCGATCGCCATAATTAGACCAAGATCGCGTGCCGGTGTCAATACACACGGCGTCCTGGAACTCGAAGGTACCCCGCGCACCGCACGGATACAGCGATTCCGGCAAACCGGGCGCTGTTATTGCTTGACAAAAAGCGGCCGACGGTGTACACTATTCCTGTGGCTGGAGGGTGGCGTTGTGGAGATCTCTGAGGATCGGTTGGGGGTGGGGGTGATGCGATACAACCGCGTACGGTGTTCCGGATTTACCCTTATTGAACTGCTCGTCGTAATTGCCATCATCGGTATACTCGCCGCGATCCTGCTTCCGGCGCTTGCCAGGGCGAGAGAGGCCGCACGACGGGCGTCCTGCGCAAACAACCTCAAGCAGATGGGTATCGTCTTTAGCATGTACGCGCAGGAGTGGGACGGCCGGTACCCTCGTCTCTTCGGCGTGCCTGCCGAAGGGACGCACGCGCCCGGCGTGGCCTCAACCGAAGGCGATTTTGTTGCCATGTTCTACGGCCCGAGCGTTTATCCCGAGTACCTTGCCGACGTCAACGTGCTGCTCTGCCCGTCGGACTCCGCTGCGAACGCCGCACGCGACACGTTCGCACGCAAAGATATGGACGCGGACGGGATAAGTGACCCCGATGCGCCGATTGACCCCTTCAATATCGACGATACCAGTTACAATTACTTCGGCTACCTCTTCATGAACGAGCAGAATCTGGCAGGGCTCTTCCAAAAGCTCATCGGTGACGGTGTACTGATGATTCCGGATGCACCCGAACTCGATCAGGACGTCTCGGTGATCAGCGGACTCGGCAACGCTGGAGGCGACACCGTCTACCGGCTGCGCGACGGTATCGAACGGTTCCTCATAACCGACATCAATAATCCCGCAGCCACCGCAGTTGCGGCATCCGATGTGCCGGTTATGTGGGACACGCTGAGCACCACCGCGAAAGATTTCAACCACATCCCTGCGGGCTCAAACGTGCTCTACCTCGACGGACATGTCGCCTTCATACGGTACCCGGAGAAGTTCCCGGTCAACCAGGCATTTGCCGAGTTCACGCAGATGGGTGAGGGAGTGTGACCGGTGCGCTCTCACGGCGTCTAGCCGCCCCTGTTCAGCCTCCGAAGGAGGCGACAGAATGTAGCCCAGGGCGACGCGGAGCGAGCTCTGGGTTACCAGCGCCCTCCAACCACGAGCCCCCGAACGGGGGCGACAGAAATGTCTCCCGACAAGGTAACGCCGCACCGTCCAAATCACTAAATCAAATGTCATAGGGCGCTAGCCCGCGCTCGGAGGTACTGCAGACTCCTGCTCGTCGGCCTCTTCCAGTTTTCGCTTCAGCACGCTGCGTATCTTCCAGCGTTTCTGCATCCATAACCACTGGTCCGGATAGCGCCGAACGTACCGTTCGATAACCTGTTGGAAAAGCTCTGTATTGCGCAAAATATCCGTGTCCATATCGCCGGTGTGAACAAGATCTAACGGTTTCTCGAATACCAGCTTATGTTTCGTACAGTCGCCCAGCCTGATCCCAAACCCCGGTATGACTGATGCGCCGCTTCTCAACGCGAATACCGCCGGGCCCCGTGTTGCGCCTGCCTGCTGCCCGAAAAAGTCCACGAGGATGCCGTCGCGTCGCGGGCTCTGATCCGCCAGGATGCCCACGGCCGCGTTGCGTTTCAGCCTCGATATGACGCCGTAGCGGATCTTGCGTTTCGGCAGCACCTCGTATCCGCACAATTCTCGCGTCGTCTTCATGAACTGATCTATGAGCGGGTCGCCGGTGCTGCTCACAATCGCCGTCAACGGGATACCCACCGCCGCACCGGCAGCCGCCATCAGCTCCCAGCTTCCCAGATGCGCGGTGAGCAGGATCACACCCTTGCCCTCAGAGAGCGCCCTCTCAACGTGCTCAAGCCCCTCGACCCGGACGAACCGGTGAAGATCCCTGCCCGCAAGCCATCGCGCCTGGCAAAAATCTACGACGTTCAGGCCCATATTCATGAACGATCGCATCGCAATGCGGTTCATCTCAGCGACGCTCTTCTCGCCGTCGTAGGCGAGACGCAGGTTGGCAAGCGCCAGCCGACGGTGTTTGCGCGCCACCACAAAACACGCCAATCCCCCCGCCTGCGCCAGCTTGCACCCCGCTCGATAAGGAAGCATCCGCACGGCACGGATGCCCACACGCAACAGCCATACAGCGAGAATGGAAAGAGGACGACCCGACATGACTTCCTACGGTTTAGTACAGGAAACTGTGCGCGAACCGGATCAACCGTTCGCGCTGATCGACGCTGAGGTCCGGAAACGAAATACCCGTCTCGTACGCCGCGTGCTTGCGCCCTATCAGCTTCTTCTCACGCACACACCAGGCGACACGCCCGACCGTCTCGATCGGCGCCTGACCATCCGGCAGCTTCAGCACAATATTGACGGACGTCGGCGCCTGAACGAACGATTCGAGCTTCACACAGATACCCCCTGCCCCGACATCTCTGGTCTCGGTGTTATAGTTCACCGCTTCGGTGCCGTCATTCAGGGTAACCGTGACCTCGACATCTACACGCGGGTACTTCCGTCGGTTCTGAGTCGTACGCATACCGACAACTACCTCTTCGCTGGAAGCTTCCGCCCCTCCATACACTATTATAGCGCATACCGAACCTAAAAGGCAAGCTGAACCCGCGGCTGAGGTCCTTGCGGTAGACGTTCCTTCCGCGACGACACCGGACGTGCCGCGTCCATGGGCGGATTCGCAATGACAACGAATTTGGTGTAGCCCGGCAACCCATTTGCCGGGAGCACGTAAACCGGCGCAAACCGCGGACAGGCACCCATTTTCCCGTGTCGCCCTGCGCCGGCGAACCAGCTAAACGGTTTTGCTCGCTGCGTTGCTTATTTTCGCACAGTGGCAGTGTCTGCCACCTATTGCTCACAGGATTAAGGCACAACATTCACCATTCGTCGAAAAATAGGTGCCTGTCCCCGGTTTACCCGGTTTACGGTTTAAGATGCGTCCTCCCTTAGATCGCGATGGGATACGTGCCGAACTCTCTCGCTGTCCGATAGAACGCGATGATGTTCTCCACGGGAGTTGACGGGGTAATCTCGCTGCTCGACCCGATGAAGTGGCCCCCTCCAGGCGACGCCTGCCTGATACACTCCTTCGTCGCCCTGACCACCTCCTCGACGGAACCGAGCGGAAGCACCTGGGAACAGTCGATGTTGCCGACAAGAATCAGGCCCTTACCGTATCGCTTTTTCAACAATCCGATATCCATCCCGGCGGCCGGCTCGATCGGGTTCAACCCGGAAATACCCGCCTCAATCATGTCGTCGATAATATCCATCAGGTAACCATCGCTGTGGAATACCACCTTGATTCCCGCGTTGCGCAACGGTTCGCAACACCGGCGGAGCATCGGGATGAACGTTTCGCGCAGAAACTGCGGCGAGAACATGAGCCGCCCTTTGTACGCTATATCGTCGCCAATGAAATAGAGCGGGCACAGCCGCCGCTCGGCAGCGATTCTTGCAAACGCGGCAAACCGCCGGCCCATCGCCGACAGGAGCCGCTCCACCGCATCGCGTGCATCGTGTATCGCGATCGAGAACAGACCAAGACCCATCAGATCGTAGCTGACATGAAACCCGCACGCTCCGCTCGGCACAAACATCGTGTACGGTTCAAACGCTTTCTGGAGCCGAACCTGATCGTCGAGCCATCGCAACGTCTCCTCATCGTCCGGCGGACCCGGACAGTCGTACGCGATGAGATCCTCAATGCTCTGTATTTCGTTGCGGACTTTCCAGCACGTTTGCCCGCTTACCCTGTGACTGACGGTACCTTCCGACTCGGTCGTTTCATTCCCGTTATCGCTCTCAGCATAGCTCGCCCCGTAGCCACGGCACAGGTCTATCCCGAGCTCGTGATACACCTGCACCATCGCCGCACCATACTCCTCTATCCCGGGCGCAAGATGCTCCACAATCGCCCTGTTATCAATATAGTCCCAGATGGGAACCCTATCCCCTTCCTCAAAGTTCATCGCGGCGTGTATCCGCGCTGCTACCACGCTATCAAGCATACCAACGATCCCTTGCGTTGTATGGGCGGATTTCTATCCAATTTGGCGGCGGTCATGGGCACATCCGGCCCACTACTGCGCCTGTTCCGGGAAATGGAACATAGCTAGTCCATACACGGCGTTCGTGAACGTGACGGGTGCAGCAGGATGCCATTTACTTTGATTTCGGGATATCAGCGACGCGCGCGGCGACGTCCGGAAACGGCGGCAGCGGCGCGCTCGGGACTGGTTCGTACCAGAACGCTGCGCCACTCCAGTCATCCTGCCGCTCGTACAACCCCTGCTTCCAACCGATCTGCTGTATGGTGATACGGCAATCGCGTTTCCAGTAGATCGGATCGGGGAGATGCCACCGGTACATCGAGACGTACCCGTCCTCATTCAGGCTACATCCGTTGTAGAGAAACGGTGTCTGCTGCATACCCCACGACAGACCGACGTAATCTTCGCTGCCGGTGCCGCATATCGTCGGGAACTCGTCGTCGCCGTCCATGTACACTTTGATCTCGCCTTCGCCCCACCAATACTTCGGTTCGAGCGAGCGTATCCCCAGCACACAGCCGATAAACCGTCCCTTTTGCGTTCGTTTCGGCAGGATCTCGAAATCTTTCTTCAACTCTGTTGGATTTTCCCGACGGAAAAGCACGTGCAATCGTCCAAAATCCACCGGCAGCTCGTCGTTCAGCGTGTAATCGATCTGGTAATAGAGCGATTGCCCGCGGTCGCCCTCGTTGGTTATCGTGAACCGGGCACGTTTCGCAAACGGCATCGGCAGCCAGATGTTCATCCCGGCTGACTCGCCGACCGAATGAACCGCTGAACAGTACGCGTTGACTTTCCCGTGGGCGAACCCCATGAGATCGCCGACCGGACACTCGATGCTCGGGTTCTCCTGGTCATCCCAGTACGCTCGAACCACCATGCTGCGCAGATTTGCGGGTATCGGTCTCGTGGTCATCCAGATATGCCTGATGATGCCCCGACCCTCTATGTCGCACAACTGCACCGTCTCGCCCGGTTCGATGTTGCGCGACGGTGACCCTTTACGGCCGACGCCGAGCTTGCTCGCCGCCTGACCCCCGGCGCCCTTAGCGCCGGTCGGGTTCTCGAACGATATTGACCGCGAATCTATAGACTCCGGCAACAGAAACGGCTCGTCCGGCGCCAACGGATTGCCGAACGCCATCCCAACCGGCAGAAGGGTTGCGGCAACCATGCCCGCGATTGCGAGTATGCCGATCATTTTCACGTTCATTGTCCCTCTCCTCTCCTGTAGTCCGATATCGATCCGCCCAAACCCCGTTTCACCCGCGCATTATAGCACGGGTCGCCCAGCCTGTAAATGAGCGCACATCAGAGCAGCTCGGAAACCCAGTTCCCGGCACTGACGGCCTACAAGAATAAGAGCGGCCGCATCCTGGCTGCACCACCCGACTTCAGCTTGCGCAGCGAAAGGTACGGGGGCGGCTATCGATCGATCCCGTCCCCGGGCTCACGTGGCCCTGCCCGTATGAGCGGGAAACACCCGCCGCTTGCCGAGCCGGAGCAGGACTACGATATTCCGCAGCGAAGTGCACCGCCTGAGCAAAAACGGAAGACGTTTGCGATGGAAGTAGAACTTGAGGTAGGCTTTCCTGCGATACTTCATCAGCTCGTCGAAACTGATACCTTTCGGATGATACCAGATGGTCTCGACGTTGATGTCGTCCCACGAGAATTCTGTCCATCCCTCCTCCTTGGCCATTTCAAGGATCTGGGCGCCCGGTGTGAGACGCAAGGTACAGAAACCCGCCATCTGAAGCGGTAACGAACATGCGAAGTCGATCGTACGCTCGATCTCCTCAGGGGTCTCGGTTGGATAGCCGATGATGAAATAGCCCAGCAGCGCGATTTGCCCGTTACGCCGCAGAAGATTCACCTTCTCCCGCACCGTGGTTACATCGAGCCGTTTGTTCATCAGGTCCAGTATCCGCTGGTTCGCTGACTCGATACCGAGGGCGAGCATACAGCAGCCGGACTCCTCCATCGCCCGCACAACTTCAGGCGTGATGGTATCTATGCGGATGCCGTACGGTACCGCCCATCGTACCTTGAGTTTCCTCGCCTTAAGCCCCTCGCAGAAGGTCATCACATAGTCTTTTTTCAGAGTGAACAGGTCATCGACAATATGGATCTCGTCCACCCCATAATCACGAACGAGCATCTCGATTTCGTCCAGCGCCTGCGCCGGAGAACGATATCGCACACGGCGTCCCATTATCGTGTGGACCGTACAGAACGTGCAGGAGTATGGACAGCCTCGCGAAACCGAGATCGGCGCCGGCACACGCCCCACAGGTAACGGGTACCCGGCCTGGTACGACTGATACTCACGCGGCGGCATCAAGTCCCACGCCGGAAAGCCCAGACTATCCAGATCAAGTTCCGGCTCGCGCGGGTTCACTCGTACCGTCTTCCCGTCCTGCTTGTCGCGGTAGACGAGCCCTGGTATGCTCGGCAGGGCAAGCTCGCCCGCCGCCAGCTGGTTCGCCAGAAAGCTCAGACATCGTTCGCCCTCGCCTACGCACGCATAGTCAACCTGCGGAAAGCGCTCCATCGTATGTTCCGGAGCGCACGATGGGTGAGGACCACCGAGAATGATCGTCGATTCAGGGAGAACCTCTTTCGCTTTGTTGACGATCTGCTCCACCAGACCGAGAGCGCTCGAAAATGCCTTCACCGCCACCAGGTCAAAGGCGTTCTCGCGCAGCCGGGTCTCCAGCATTTCAATACACTGACCGCGCTGCGACAGATCGAAAAAATCCACATCGTGACCGCTTTTGCGTAAACTGGTCGCAAGGTATCCCATGCCGAGATCAGGTGTCGCCTCGTCGGCACCCGGTACACCCGTTGTGACCAAAAGGACATTCATGTCTGACTCCTTACGCGGTTTCGCTCAAGCGGCGTGTGCTCTGGTGAGTCGCCGTCACCCTCAAGAGATGCGCGCGCGGGAAGGTGCTCGATGAAGGGCCTCGTATCGTGCCGGAAGGCGTGCCGCCGAGGCTCACCCGCCGGAGCGATCAAGCGCTTTGCGAAGGTCTTCGTTCTCTTTCTTCAGCCGGACCACCTGCTCGCTTTGCTGCTCCAGCTGTTTTCTCGCCGACTGAAGCTCTTCCCGGTGGTGTTGAAGCTCAGCAATTTTCGATCGCAACCCTTGAATCAACGCGCGCTGTTCTATCACCAACGCGCGTTCACGCAGCACCCGCACCACCTTGGCCCTCAGCTCCGCCAGGTCGAACGGTTTCAGAATAAAATCGTTCGCGCCCGCTTCGACCATATCTACAAACGAATACTGGTCGCCGAACGCCGTCACGATTATGACGCACTGGTCCGGTTTGATCTTCTTGATCCGTTTGAGCAGCTCGACGCCGTCCATCTCCGGCATACGCACATCGGAGAGCACCAGCGCAAAGGTCTGCCGTTCCACAAGATCGAGCGCCTGGATGCCGTTCGCTGCGGTCTGGCACGCGTAACCGAGCTCGCTCTCCACAAAGTCGCGCAGCATCTCCCGCGCCGGTTCCTGATCGTCAACTACCAGCACTACCTCTTTCGCCATGACCACACGTCCCGATAGGTACTATGAGTTCAGCCAATCCGCCGCTTCAAAAGTAGCGCCATTATAGACGCCGCTCTCACCCGAGTCAAGTCCGAAAAGAACGCCGAGGCTCTTGCGAACCGCGCTTTCCTCCGGTAGGCCGCACGTCCCGTCGAAGATGCGCCGTTTGAAAACCCGCCGTGGCGAGGCATGCCCGCCATCGCCATCCTCGTTGACGTATCAGGTGCGTGAGAGTATACTCGCACTGAATCAAGCAGCAGCAGCCTCGCGCGGTTCATGGGAGGAGAATCTGAGCTATGCTGGGAAACCGGTCCAAGTCGAAATGTCACATCTGGCTGCTATTCGCCCTTGTCGCGGTACTGTTCGTTGCGGGTTCGTGTGCGCGTGTGCGCCATGCCGGTGCTGTCCTGGGTGCGAAGCTCTCGCCGGAGATCCGCACCGCTATCGAGCTGGCTGTGACGACGGTACGACCTGCGCTGGTACGTATCCACGTGGTTGACGTGCGCTATTACGGCGGTCGCGAGATCAAGTACGAGGCAACCGGCAGCGGGGTCATCATAAGCGAGGAAGGTCACGTCATCACGAACCACCATGTCGCCGGTAAGGCCAAACACATCGTCTGTACGCTGTCGAGCAAGGAAGAGATAGAGGCGGAACGCGTCGGTACCGACCCGCTCACTGACATCTGCGTACTCAAACTGCGTTCCGACGGCGGCAGGAAGTTTCCGTTCGCCCGCTTCGGCGATTCCTCGAAGCTTCAGGTGGGCGACCGGGTACTGGCGATGGGCAGCCCGCTGGCGTTGTCCCAATCGGTGACCTTGGGCATCGTGAGCAACACGGAACTGGTGATGCCCGGCACCTGGGGTCCCCACGAGTTCGAGATCGAACGGGAGCCCGTCGGCTCGATAGTGGTGTGGATAGGCCACGACGCGGTGATCTTCCCCGGGAACTCCGGCGGTCCCCTCGTCAACCTGGCGGGCGAGATTGTCGGTATCAACGAGATACGGATGGGGCTCAGCGGTGCCATACCCAGCAATATCGCCCGGGACGTTGCCGACGCCCTCGTGGATATCGGCAAAGTGCGACGGAGCTGGATCGGGCTCGAGCTTCAGCCGCTTCTGAAAGCGTCGAAAAGAGAGAACGGGGTGCTCGTGAGCGGCGCGATCGAGAACAGTCCTGCCGAGAAAGCCGGTTTTCAGCCCGGGGATATACTCGTCAAGTTTGCCGATCAGGATGTCACGGTGCGTTTCGAAGAACAGTTGCCGCGATTCACACAGTTGGTCACCTCGATCCCCGTCGGCGAGGAGGTGGAGGCGGTCGTGCTTCGCGACGGCGAGGAGAGACGGCTTACCGTGGTGACCGACGAGCGACAGCCTGCCAGAGAGGATACACACGAGCTCAAACCGTGGGGTGCCGCGATCAGGGACATCTCGCTCCTGGACGCGAGAGAGCTGCAACGGGCCGACACGAACGGCGTGATCATTGACAGCGTTCGACCGGGCGGGCCGTGCGACGAGGCGCGTCCCGCGATAATCAGAGGCGACGTGATCGCGGAAGTGAACGATAAGCCGGTCAACCATGTTGCTGAACTGCGTGCCGTCACCGACCGGATAACGGAAGGACAGGACGAACCCGTGCCGGTCACCGTTTCATTTGAGCGGAAGACGGAACGGTACATGACCGTGGTCAAAGTGGGGATACGAAAGTTGCAGCAGTCCGGTCTCGAGGTGCGTAAGGCGTGGGTACCCGTTGCCACACAGGTGCTCACCAGGGAGCTGGCCGAAGCGCTCGGTATACCGGACCGAACAGGCGTGCGCGTCACGCAGGTGTATGGGGGCACCGCAGCCGAAGATGCCGGTCTGCAGGTCGGCGATATCATTATCGAGCTGGACGGCGAGACCATACCGGCATCCTACCCGGAAGATTTCCAGGTGTTCCCCACCATGGTACGACAGCGCAAGATAGGGTCTGAGGCGGAGCTCACCGTGCTCCGAGGTGAAAAAGAGCAGAAGCTCACCATACAACTGGTCTCCTCGCCCAAGCTCGAGCGTGAGATGGAAAAGTATCGCGACGACCTGTTCGATTTCACCGTGCGCGAAGTCGGGTTCCTCGACCGGGCACGCGAAAAGTGGGATCCGGACATCGCCGGTGCGTTGGTGGAGGAGGTGATAGAAGGCGGATGGGCCGCGCTCGGCGAGCTCGCCGTCGGCGACCTTATCCAGCAGGTTGACGGTCAAACCGTCACCGATGTGGACGCGATGAAGACCATCATGGAGCAGATCGCGGAGAAAAAACCCGAATACGTCGTGTTCAAAGTCCTCCGCCGCATCCATACCATCTACGTCGAGATCGAACCCGACTGGGATACCGAGACCGAAACCAGGAAATAGGGGACAGGGAGGCTGTTGAAAAACTGCCGTGAGCTGATTAGATGTCATTCTGAGCGAAGCGAAGAATCTGCTTTTTTCAACCGTTTCGGAACAGCAGATCCTTCGTCCGCGCCAAAGGCGTGGCGGACTCAGGATGACAGGCAAAGGACCTTTTCAACAATCCCCCTGTCCCCTATTGGAGAGGAGGGCCACATGCGTTACCCTGTATCGATTGCGAAGAGGTTCGCCGTTACCGTCACGCTGATGAGTGCGCTCCTGCTTACGGGCGTCTACGCCGCCGCTGACGACGCGGCGGAGAAGGGGCGCGGGATAGTCGAACGGTGGCAGTCCACTATCGTCACCGTGCGGCTCGTGACGGAGCACCGGACCGTGGTGCAGGGACGCCAGATGCCGAAACGCGAATCGAAAGGCGAGGTAACCGGCACCATCATCGACCCGTCCGGGCTCGTCGTCGTCTCGTATTTCTCCACAGATCCGAGCTCGCTGTATTCCGCCATCGCGGGAGGCGACTCCGACGATTTCAGAACGGATACCGAGACTACAGACGTCAAGATCCGATTCCCCGACGGCGAGGAGTTGCCGGCGAAAGTCGTCCTGCGCGATAAAGATCTCGATCTCGCCTTCGTCCGG
>Ga0180434_10000502_pt1 | contig 57825 bp, 50 predicted proteins | sample SS_ome_7_FD_132453 | JGI IMG/M metagenome (GOLD analysis project Ga0180434, IMG submission 132453) | Hypersaline lake sediment archaeal communities from the Salton Sea, California, USA - SS_1_D_2 metaG | ecosystem: Environmental > Aquatic > Non-marine Saline and Alkaline > Hypersaline >...
CGATATACAATATTTTTTTTGGAACTGTGACTTGAACATTTTTTCTGTTCATATTTTTTATTTTAATCGCCATTTTTCACCCATTGAGGCAAGCCGATCTTACTGCATCTGCTTCGTTACAGGACATTCGTAGTGAAGGACCACGACTTCATGCCCTGCGCCTTGCATCTGCAGCAACCTCGACTTGTGAATAATCCAGGTTTATTAAAATAGCTTGAAAAATAAAAAAAGTTTGTTATAATATAGAAAATCTTATTGTGCTGGCTGGGTAAGATTTATTAATACCCTCCTTCATTATCCCCTTTTTGCTTATTTTCCCCAAACCCAACAGCCAGCCCCCTCACATTCAATCCTATTTGAGAATAATCGATTTTAGATTTATGGGATAAAATGGGGATAAGATTAGATTCTGCGGAAGCGTTCAAATCCTGAGATCCCGATAAAATCGAGTTTGTTATCTTTCTCTATCTCATCAAATAAAAGATTCAATCCTAAAGTATCACTGGAGATGTGTCCGGCTATGACGATATTCAGATTGGCTTGTTTGGCTTTTTTTAGATGTTTTTCTCCAATATGCATTCCCACAAGAGTGCTTATACCGCTGTCAGCGATTTTATCAAATATATCTTCGGATCCTCCGGTTCCTCCAGTCATATCCACATATATTTTGCCACATTTGTTGTTTTCAGATCCGTTTATGATTTTAGGAGGAGCTTGAAGTTTGGAAGACTTTTTGTATTCAGGCATTTTTTTTATCAAGTCTATAAGTTCCTTGAGATTATATGGTTTTTCCTTATCAAACAGATTTTTGAGATAATTTGTCACACAATTGTCAGCAGGAGTGTGCACACACATCATAGGGATATCCAGGATTCGAGCTGCGTCTACAGCTCTATTATGGTTAACAGGAAGAACTCCTCTTTCCACTTCACTGATTCTTTTTTCCATGAGCTGTTCTGCCACACTTATGGTGATTCCATACTGGGATAAAAGGTCAGCCTGAAGTCTCATCACATCGTAGAGTTGAGCCAGGGCAAATCCTTCCGGATGATGTGATATAATCAGATCAATATTTTCATTATTCTCTTTATTTAATTTTTGAGTCAATAATATTTCTCCGATTTCCATGTCTATCCCTATGATAACTTTATTGATTTCAGTGTTTTTGTTTCCGTATAAAATACGAGTATCAGAAAATGGATTGAAGAGTTTATCTTTATCAAAGAATTCTTTTTCGTCTTTATTTAATTTTTTAAACTTTTCTTTTTCCTGATTCAGAAGTTTATTGATTTCTTTTTGATCTCTCAAATCATTCTTAATTCCTATGGATATGGCTTTTTTATATAAATCTTCCAATTTCATCTTAAATCTCCTTTCTGTTTAACGATAGAAACTTATTAATGATTATTTTTAACCTGACCTATTCAAAAAAAATGGCGATGTTTATATTATTAAATTATTTTCAGAGACATGCAAGATTATTTTAAAATGACAACTGAAATTATTTTTCTGTCTACGTATTTAATTTTAATCTCCATTTTTTACCACTGAGGCTAGCTGACCTTACTGCTGTTGATGCAACCCTAGGAAATCAACACCAGATCCCTGTACAGATACAATGATTACTATTTTTGTTCAGAATTGTAACCAACGATTTACATTTTCATTTAAATAAAAAAGGAAAATGAATATAAATCAATTTATATCAATAACATATAATTAGATCAAATTTTGGTCCGTTTTTTGAATTATGTTGGATAATATGTTTGTAATGCGGCTTGAATTTTTTTCTCACAGCAAAGTGGTTCCGTGAAAAAAAGGGATAAATAAGGAGGTGGTAAAGTTGATTTTAGAGAAATTTATCTTCAGATTGTTTGGTCAAACAAAATAATTAAAAGAAGGAGGAAAAAATGAAACCATTGATATCTACTATTCTTATCGGACTTTTTTTGTTGACGTTTATTTTGTCGCCCGGGATCTCTTTGGGAAGAACCATGGATGATTGTTATGATGACCATAATCGATGTTCTACAAGAGCATTACAAGGGGATTATGGAGTGATCAAGACATCTTTACTTTTAACCACCTGCGACGCAGCGCTAATGGTTTGCATAGTGGCTAACTATGTCTGACCTATTTGATTTAGGGCCCTCATAATGAATTTATGGGGGCCCTTGGGAGGTATTCATGAATAAAAATAACATGATTTTTGTGTTGGTATTTGTGGCATTGACCTTTTTTTGCAGAGATGGTTACAGCTTCTATCAGGAAGAACAATTGGTAGCTAAAGAAGTAAATATTGAAATAGGGGAGGAATACATTAATTATTTTCCTCTCCCCGTAGAAATAAAATACGATTCAGAGAACATATACGTTCTTGATGCTGATGACAATGATGTAAAAGTATTTGAAAAAAATGGGAAGTATGTGGACCAGATAGGAAGAAAAGGAAGAGGTCCCGGAGAGTTTGATATGCCATCAGGAATGGATATATTTGAAGGGAAAATTTACATTGCAGATAAAATGAATCGAAGAATTCAGATAATAAACAAAAATGGAGATTATTTAAATGGATTTAATACTAAGTTTTCCCCTAATAAAATAGTTATATTGAGAAAAGACAGAATCATTGTTTCTTTTTTGCCTTTAATCAAGACATCAGAAGAAAATATGATCTTTTGTTTTACTAAAGAAGGCAGATTGTTATGGAAAAAATTCGAATCCTTTTACTCTGGAGATCGAGTTTATGATGTATTTCAAAATAGATTGGATATGGGGATAAAAAAAGGGAACGAACTGGTGGTTGCAAGGAAAAATAATGACAGAAATTTATATATTTACAGTTGGGAAGGCATTTTATTGGATGAAATCAGAATAACAAATGAATATATATACAAAGATATTGTTCTTCCTGTTGGCAAGAAAAAGAGATTATTCAATCTTTATGGTGATTTCTCTATATTTGATGATAAATTTTACTTATTATCTACAAAATACACATCGAAAAGAGGTAAAAAAGACCTTATTCCAGGCGATAAAATCTATGTTTTTGATATCAATGGAAAAACTTTATGTATGATTCAGCTTCCTGTACCATTGAAACTCATAAGCATTGATCAACAAAATATATATGGTATAGGAATTCACAATAAATTAAGGATTTTTAAGATAAGAGGAAAATGAAAAAAGTCTTGATCCTTTTTTTGTTTTATTCTTTTTTTATTCCTGAAATTTATTGTATGATGCAAGATATTCCTATTTTTGCCTCCATGGATGAAGTCAAAAACAAGAAAGAGGGGCCTTATCTATTGGTTTTCTTTTCAACTTCCTGTCAGATATGTTGGAACGATCTTATAGAAATGAAGTATTTTATTGATAAGAATAAGGTCAACATCAAAATAATTGGAATTTCAAGAGATTCAAGAGAAAAATTGATCCCATTTATTGAAAAATATTCCATTAGCTGTTCGATAGTGAATGATAGAAAGGGAAAGCTTTATAATGAGTATGAGGTAGATTTAGAGCCCTTCAAACTCATCATCATAGACAATAGAGTATTTTATAGAGACAGCTATTATGAAAGCCTTCAGATTAGGGAGAATAAAATTAAGAAAGTCCTTTTAAAACTGGAATCTAAGTTTCCATAAATCCATTTATTTTTTCTCAGAAATTTTTCAGCTTAGAAAAATTGTATATTTATTAAAATAACTTTGTTCAAAGAAGAAAATGAATGTTCCTGGTTAAAATCAGGATTTCTTTTCAATATTGAATACATCTTTAATGGCCTTATAGAACGAATCTTTAGGAATCGCTCCCTGAGCCATCTGCGGTTTACCATTTTTTGGAATAAATAATATAGATGGAATGCTCATGATCCCAAAAGCCTGGGCAAGTTCCTCCTGGTCTTCAGTATTGATCTTATAAATATTGATTTTATCTTTGAACTCTTCTTTAAGGTCCTCGAGTATGGGATGAACTATTTTGCAAGGAGCGCACCAATCAGCATAAAAATCAATGATACAGGGCTTGTTTCCTTTATAGCTCCATTCTTTTTCGTTCTCAAAGTCAAATATTTTTTCTTTGAAATCTTCTTTTGTCAGATGTTCCATTTTTCTTACCTCTCTTAGTATCCATTTATGATATTCATATTGATATAAGGAGTCAATTCTCTATAAAAATGAATAAATAAATTGACTTAAAATAACATCCATATTATAATTGCTACTAGCAACAATTGTCAAGGAAAAATATATGGATGATTTAAAACTCATTGAAATCATTTATGGTCTTTCAGATAAATGCATCGTTCACAGAAATAAGCATTTGGAAAAAATGTTCCTGTCCAAGGCTGAGTTTAATGGTCTTATCTGTCTGGAAAAACACAGTGAAATCACTTGTAAGGAATTTTCAGAGAGAATGGGATTGTCATTATCAAGGGGAAGCCGTATTATTGATAGACTGCATCAAAAGAATTTTATAAAAAGGACGGATTCTCCTTCAGACAGACGGTGTAAGTTAGTTCAGCTTTCAGAAAAAGGGAAAAAAGCACGGAATCAGATCGACAAAGAAAAAGAAAGGTGTGAGAAAAAACTGACTTCAGGGATACCTCAAAAAAAATTAGATAGATTAAAAAAAGAACTTTTAGAATTGATGGAAAAATTGTGATTTTGTCATTATCTTTTACCTTCCTTGACTTTTATTTTAAATAGAGTTAGTTTACAATCGTTGTGATGATAATAAATGGCAGAAAAAAGCTTTTTAATCTGACTTTTCTCTTAATTTTCCTGACCCTGACCCTGTTTGTTAACTTTTTTCATACCGAAGAGATTATAACGGATACAGATAACTGCCCCGCTTGTCAGTTTCAATGTTCCTCAGTTACTACTGGTCATATCAATTTCTTTTTCCTGCCGCCTCCCCAGATCGCAGGAAATCTGGAGATATTTTATTCATTTGATTATCAATCTGTTTATTCGATTGATCCTGTTTCTCGTTCCCCTCCTAAAATTTAATTTCCCTACCTATAAAGTCTTTCTTAATCAGATTCATTAAGAATTTCTTTTACTGACTGTTGTTGTAAACAACCTTAATAAAATTTCAGGAGGGTCAATGAGAAAAATACCAAAGATTCTATTACTCATTTTAATTATTTTAACAAATTCTTTTCTGCTTAAATCACAGGAAATGACCATAAATCCATCTAGAGATCAACCTGAAGAAAAAAGTCTTTTAACGCTTTCCGGTCAGGTGAAGTCTTATCAGGGGGAACCGATTAGAAGGGCTGTTGTTTTGATTCCGGAAATCAAGAAAACGACAGAAACCGATGAAAATGGAGAATTTGTAATCAAAGCTATCCCATCCGGGAGATATCATATTGAGATCTATGCTGAAGGCTATGTCGATTTTCATTCCAGAACTTTTGATTTGGCAAAAAGCATGACCTCTGAAATCAGTCTGATAAAAAAGCTGTCAGAGGAAGTGGTGGTCACAGCTACCCAAACAAAGAAACTTTATTCTGAGGTTCCCGTGAAAACAGAAGTGCTTACAAACAGAGATATCAAACAAAAAGGAGCCTCCCAGCTTGCTGAATCCCTTTCACTCATTACCGGGCTCAGGGTGGAAAACAACTGCCAAAACTGCAATTTCACCCAGGTTCGTATCAACGGGATGGAAGGAAAATACTCTCAAATTTTGATCGACAATTCTCCTGTTTTTAGCTCTATGATCGGAGTTTACGGGCTTGAACAAATTCCTACAGAGATGCTGGATAGGATAGAGGTCGTCAAAGGAGGTGGTTCTGCTCTTTACGGGGGGAATGCCGTGGCTGGAGTTATCAATGTCTTAACCAAAGAACCCATGGAAAATAACACCACATTAAGGCTTCATCAGCAGTCTACCCAAGGAAATCCATACACAGATCTGGGTTTTCGAAGCAGCCTAGTGTCTAAAGAGGGAAACACCAAAGGATTCATTTTTGCCAATTATAAAGGAAGGCAGCCCGTAGATTTGAATCAGGATAGCTTTTCAGAAATCGGACGTTTGAAAAGCACAAGTTTTGGTTTGAATCTTTATAAATCTTTTCAGGATATCAAAGGAAAATTCAAGTTAGGTTTTTTTAGAATCGCAGAAGACAGACGAGGAGGAGATCTCTTTGACAGGCCGCCTCATGAAGCCAATATAGCAGAATGGATCAACTCAGACCTTTTGGGCTTTTCTGGAGATTGGAATCATTATTTGACTGAAAATTTGTACTATAACCTTTCTCTATCCCATGTTCATGCGGAAAGGGACACTTATTATGGAGCGGAGAAAGATCTGGCTGCTTATGGATCCACAAAAAATCCTGTTACATTTCTAAACACTCAAATAAATTACCACACAGGGCCTCACCTCGTGTCAGCTGGATTTCAATTTAAAGGAGAAAAAATTCAAGATCAAGCTATAAGTTACGGAAGAGAGATCCAAGATGACTACAGTGAATTTGGGTTTTTTGCTCAGGATGATGTCAAATTAAGTAAAACCTTCTCTCTTCTTGCAGGCTTAAGATTAAGCAAGCATTCCTTGATCGATGACCTCATCTTCAATCCCAGGATGAGCCTGCTTATAAATATAGTCAAAGATTTGAGCTGGAGAACCACATTTTCAACGGGATATAGAGCGCCTCAGGTATTTGATGAAGACCTTCACATCACCCAGGTGGGGGGTGAAGGTATGATTATCGAAAACTCACCCGACCTAAAGGAAGAAAATTCCTACAGCGTGAGCACTGGTTTTGACTTTGGTAAAGAAATAGGAAGAAGTTTGTTTCAGTTCAGTGCAGAAGGTTTTTATACCTTATTGACCAATGCCTTTGTGCTAAACGAAAAAAAATATGATCCCAGAGAAAATGCTCTGGTTTTTGAAAGAATAAATGGTTCAGATGCAAAAGTGTATGGAATATCTGCTGACCTTGGTTATCGATGGGGAAGTTACTTTTCTTTGGGAGCAGGATTGACTCTGCAGAGAAGCCGGCTTGATAAACCAGAGCCTGATTTTGGTTCAAAAGATATTTTCAGAACTCCTGATTCCTATGGTTATGCCCAGATGAGCTATCAAAATCCAGGAATTATTGCTTTAGTTCTATCTTTGGAATACACAGGAAAGATGAAAGTTCCTCACTTTTCTGGCTACATAAAGGAAGATAGGCTAGAGATAGGACAGACTTTTTGGGTGGTCAATACAAAGCTGAGAAAGCCCTTTCGTTTTAGCCAAAAAAGCAAGGTCAGTGTTTATATAGGCATATACAATATTTTTGACTCTTATCAGAAAGACCTGGATAAAGGAGTGTACAGGGATTCAGGATATGTCTATGGACCGATGCGGCCTAGATCTATCTACACGGGATTTGAGTTTTCTTTTTAAAAGATATCAGGAGGAAACTGAATCATGGAAACTGTTTTCCTTTTGCGGTCTTTTGAAATAAATTCTTTTCCATGATAAAGATAAAAAGCAAGAGATAAGATTGAAATCCAATCAAAAATTTTTATAAAATGAGATTTTCGGGAATCTATCAAAGAATAATAGCCGGATGTTTCTGTATTCTGGCTGGTTTGAACCCAGTTAACTCCTACAGAAGCCATGAATCCCTTATCAATCTTTCTAACACTGAGATACAGCACAAAGTCTCGACTGAAAAGTTATTTTTCAGTTATTTTAAAAACAAAGGTTTTTCCAATGGAAAAATAGAAATTCCAGAGCTGCAGATTGAAGTTAATCTTAAAGAAAATCAATTTTTTAAAAAAGAAGAGGATATTGTTGATGTATGTGAACGGATCAAAGAAATAAGAAAACAGTTCGGACTTCCTGATCCTAACCCAAAATGTGTTCTGGGATATGGTTGGTGCGGTTTTTTGCACGCTGAATGTAACGGAAAAACTGCATATGGATATATCATTCTGATAAGAGAAGATTTAAATGAGGTGAGCCGCGTTTATACAATAGGTCATGAAAGCGGCCATTTTCTATGGTATATCCATCAAAAGTCAGCTGTATATCAAAAATTCAAAAATCCGAAATACATACAGTCAAAAATACTAACAAATTGTGAATTTGCCATTTTGTGCGGATGGGTTGCTGTGAAGATCGCTGGATACAGCTTAAACGACTGCTTGATCATGAACATCGAAAATCCAGAATTAGAAAAAAAATCAGATTTTTTAAAAAATCTGGTGAGAAATTATCTCATGAAAAAAAGTGATAAGGAAAATAATGCCGAAGAGGGGACTCGAACCCCTACGAGCTAACGCTCACATGGCCCTCAACCATGCGTGTCTACCAGATTCCACCACTTCGGCTTTAGATTGACTTCCAAAACAGACCTGTTTACTTTTTTTCTGGATCAGTGGTTTCTTTCTTTTCTTCTTTTTTCTGTTGTTTTTCTGCGGTTTTTTCAGTCTGAGCTGATTTTTGACCTTTTTCCTCAGCTGTCTCAGTTACTTCTGCTTTTTCTCCAGAAAGAACTGATTTGCTGGTCCGGGATGATGACAATATCCAGAGTCCCAGTGAGGTTAGCATGAAAATGACTGCGCATGCGGTGGTGACCTTGGTAAGGAGAGTTTGTCCTCCCCTGGGTCCGAATGTAGATTGACTGCCTGCCCCTCCAAAAGCTCCTGCTAGGTCAGCTGCTTTTCCAGATTGTAGCAAAACAGCTATGATAAGCACCAGACTTGCGACTACATGGATTATAGTGATTAAAGTACTCATTTTTATTTTTCTTTGTATGCTTTTTCAGACTCTTTTATAATCTCAACAAAAGAGTCAGCTTTAAGGGAAGCTCCTCCTATAAGAGCTCCGTTTATGTTTTTTTCTTTTGTTAAAGAAAATGCATTTCCTGGCTTCACAGAGCCACCGTAAAGTATTATAGCACAGGAAGAAATATCTTTTCCATACATTTCTGTCAATTGATCTCGTATATATCTGTGAACTTCTTCTGCCTGTTCAGGTGTGGCTGTACGTCCTGTACCTATGGCCCATATGGGTTCATAAGCTATGATGACATTTCTGACTTGATTTCCATCAATGTCTTTTAAGCTGTTCTTCATCTGGTCATTTATTTTGTCAAAAGTTTTGTTGTTTTCTCTTTCTTCAAGCGACTCGCCCATACACATAATAGGGAACAATCCAGCTGAAAGAGCTGCTTTTATTTTTTTATTCACATTTTCATCTGTGTCACCAAAATACTGTCTTCTCTCTGAATGTCCTATGACCACAAAATCACATCCAGCTTCCTTAATCATAGAGGGAGCTATCTCTCCGGTATAAGCTCCGCTTTCCTCCCAGAATATATCCTGGGCTCCTGTGAGGATAGGACTTTTGGAAAGTGCTTTTTTAACTTCACTTAAAGCGGTAAATGGAGGAATGATGACAATTTCTGCTTCCTGGTCTTTTTTCACAGCCCGTTTGATTTTTATAGTAAGCTGGACTCCTTCAGAAATGGTTTTGTGCATCTTCCAATTTCCGGCTATAAATGGTTTTTTGTTGGATAAATTCATTATGACCTCTCTGATAAAGCTTGGATTCCTGGAAGAGTTTCATTGGCAATCAGTTCCAAAGATGCTCCTCCTCCTGTGGATATATGAGATATGTTTTTCTCTACACCCATTTTTTTTATGGCTGAAACAGAATCTCCTCCGCCCACTATGGATAAAGATTCAGAGGAAGCCACGGCTTTGGCTATTTGTACGGTTCCGTTGGAAAAGTCTTTGATTTCAAATACCCCCATAGGACCGTTCCAAAAAATAGTCTTTGCATTACCGATGAATTCAGAATATTTCTTGATTGTTTCCGGACCTATGTCAAGGGCCATATATTCTTCAGGAACAGGAAATCGAGTCAGATTCCTGTGCTCTATGCCGGGCTTCATCTCTTTGGCAATAATGTGGTCAGAGGGGAGAAAAATCCGGACTCCTTTTTTTTCTGCTTTTTTTAATAGTTGAAGAGAAAGTTCTTTCTTTTCTTTTTCTACTAGGGAGTGTCCTACTTCAAATCCCATAGCCTCGAAAAAGGTATAAGACATAGCTCCCCCCATGAGAATGGCATTGGCTTTATTGATAAGATTGGCAAGTACAGGAATTTTATCCGATACTTTGGCTCCACCCAAAATCGCAATATAGGGACGTTGAGGGGCTTCTAAAATTCTGGTGAAGTAGTCCATTTCCTGTCTCAAAAGAAATCCTGCAGCTGCTTTTGTGACGAATTGGGTTATGGCTACAATAGAAGCATGGGACCTATGACATGCGGCAAAAGCGTCATTGACATAATAATCGATTCCTTGGGCCAGTTCTTTGGCAAATGAATCATCATTTTGTTTTTCTCCTGGATGAAACCTCAGGTTTTCCAAGAGAATGACCTCTTTCTTTTTCTGGTTTTGTTTTAAATCAATGACCTCTTTTCCAATGCAGTCCGGTGCTAGGGTTACTTTCTGGGGGACAAGATCAGACAATCGTTGAGCCACAGGTTTAAGACTGAGTTTCGAATTTTTCTTTCCTTTAGGTCTTCCTAGATGAGAACCTATGACTACCTGGGATTCTTGGTCAAAAAGATGATTGATAGTGGGAAGAACCGCTTTTATTCGGGTATCATCCGATATTTCTCCGCTCTCATCCAAAGGTACGTTAAAATCAACCCGCAGGAATACTTTTTTGTTTTTAAGGTCTAGGTCTTTGAAAAACAGCATCTTTCTCTATCTTGATATGTATTTGCACAAATCTCTTAATCTGCAGGAATATCCCCATTCATTATCATACCACGCCAGGATTTTCAAAAGATTTCCCTGGATCACTTTGGTGAATTCTCCATCTACAATAGAAGAGTAGGGATTTGTCATATAATCGACTGAGACCAATGCCTTTTCAGTATAGTCAAGAATTCCTTTTAGTTTTCCCTGAGCAGCTTCTTTGAAAACAGTATTCACTTTTTCTTCTGATGTTTCCTGCTCCAGAACAGCCACCAGGTCTACCACAGAAACATTAGGGGTGGGGACCCTTATGGCAATACCGTCTATTTTGCCATCAAGCTCTGGAATAACCAGACCCGTGGCTTTGGCTGCGCCAGTGGTCGTGGGGATCTGGGATAAAGCCGCAGACCTTGCTCGGCGCAAATCTTTGTGAGGAGCATCCAAAATCTTCTGGTCTCCTGTATAGGAATGAATGGTGGTCATAAAAGCTTTTTTAATCCCGAATTTATCATGAATGACTTTGGCAGCTGGAGCCAAACAATTTGTGGTGCAGGAAGCATTAGAAATGATATGGTGTTTTTCGGGTTCATATATATCTTCGTTGACTCCTAGAACCAAAGTTATGTCCGGATCTTTTGCTGGAGCTGAGATAATGACCTTTTCAGCGCCGCCGTCTTTAATATGTTTTTCCGCATCAGCTCTTTTTCTGAACAGTCCTGTGGACTCAATAACATAGGAGACACCCAATTTTTGCCAATTTATATCAGAAGGATTTTTTTCACTGAGGACTTTAATTTTTTTTCCATCCACAATAATGGCCTCATCAGTGGCTTTGATCTCAGAATCCAGCTTCCCCAGCACAGAGTCATATTGAAGCAGATGGGCAAGAGTTTCAGCATCTGTGATATCATTAACCGCGATGATGTCGTACTCTGGATTTTTATAAGAGGCGCGGAAAAAATTCCTTCCAATTCTTCCAAATCCATTAATTCCTATCTTTAGACTCATTTATATTCTCCTTTTTTATTTTATTTTTATAACACAAATTCATTCATGATAGGTCATAGATGTGGTAAAATTTTTACTGATAACTACATTAATATTATAATAATATTTTTTAGTGAATTACAAGGAGCAATCATGAAAGTACTTAATTCAACCCAGATGAAGAGGATTGACAAGAATGCCATTGAAGGATTAGGTATCATAGGTCCTATTCTCATGGAAAATGCGGGAGCTGAAATAGCCAGGGAGATTATAAAGCGTTTTCCTCGCATAGAAAAAAATTCAGTGTGTATAGTTTGTGGAAAAGGAAACAATGGAGGAGATGGGTTTGTGGTGGCCCGGCATCTTTTTAATAAAGGATGCTGTCCTTATATGGTTCTCTTGGCAGAAAAAAAGGATTTAAAAGGGGATGCAGAGCTGAACTGTGGCATCATATATAAAATGGGAATTCCCATTGCTGAGATAACAGATAAAAAGAAATGGGAAGAGATCCGGGACAAAGTCATGAACTCAGATATCCTTGTGGATGCTATATTTGGAACCGGATTAACAAAACCTGTGAAAGGCAGATATATCAAAGTCATCGAAGATATGAATTCATCCGGTTCTTTTATAGTGGCGGTTGATATTCCTTCAGGAATCTCTTCTGACCAATTCCAAATTATTGGGACCTGTATAAAAGCAGACTTGACGGTTACTATGGCTGCGCCTAAAATTCCCCATGTTTTTCCTCCTGCTGAGGATTTTATGGGAGAACTGGTCATAGCAGATATAACCGCTCCCTCCTTTTTGTTTGATGATGAATCACTTCCCATGGAGTTTGTGGAAAAAGAACAGTTACTCTCTTATTTTAAGAAACGCAGGAACAGTACCCATAAAGGTTCGTATGGACATCTTTTTATTCTGAGCGGCTCCCTTGGGAAAACAGGCGCTGCAGCCATGGCAGGAAAAGCCGCTCTTGAAATGGGAGCAGGATTGGTGACTGTAGGAACTCCTCAAAGTTGTCTCCCCATAGTAGCCAGATCCATGATGGAGTTGATGACAGAACCATTGGCTGAAACAGATGAATGGACTCTTTCTGAAAACGCTCTCAGTCAAGTAAAGAATCTTTTAAAAGGAAAAGATGCTGTCCTTATAGGACCTGGAATTTCAACTCATCAGTCCACAAGCAAACTCATCATGTCTCTTCTGCCGTCCATAGAAGTACCTGCCCTTCTGGATGCGGATGCTTTAAATATCCTGTCATCTCATCCAGAAGTATTAAAATCAATGTCTTCTCCAGTAGTTGTGACTCCCCATCCTGGTGAATTTGCTAGGATGATTCATGTTTCCACCAAAAAAGTGATGGAGGATAAATTAAAGTTGGCCCCGGAATTTGCCAAGGAATATGGAGTCTATGTAGTGCTCAAGGGATATCGAACCATTACAGCAACTCCAGATGGAAAAATCTTTATCAATCCAACGGGAAATCCAGGTATGGCCAGTGGAGGATCGGGTGATGTTCTCAGTGGAATGATCGCTTCATTGATCATGCAGGGCAATGATTTATTAGGAGCTGTTTTAGCCTCTGTGTATGTTCATGGTTTGAGCGGAGACATCGCCGTCAAAAAGATTGGAGAAAAATCTCTTGTGGCAGGGGACATTATCAATTTTTTGCCTCAATCTATTATGAATATGAGCGAAGCATAAAAAAGAAGACAGAAAAGGGAAGATGAACATTTGTGAACGATCATGTCGTTAAAAAAATACACTACCGCATCTGAAAAGGAAACCATTTTGGCTGCAGAAAAAATTGCTTCTGAATTTAAAGGAAATGAGGTTGTTCTTCTTACTGGCGACTTGGGGGCGGGGAAAACAGTATTCACTAAAGGGATTGCTTTGGGATTGGGTCTTAAAGACATAAACCTGGTCTGTTCCCCTTCATACACTATTTTGAACATATATAAAGCCAAATTTGATATCTATCATCTTGATTTTTACCGGCTCTCCAAAAAGGAAACAAAACAATTAGGCTGGGAAGATTATATAGATTGTGGAGTAATTGTAGTGGAATGGGCAGAAAAAATAGATTATAAAGGAAAGGCATTACGTATTTCCATTAAAATAGGAGAGGATGAGGAAAGGGTCATTCGAATCAAAATTTAGATTTTATTTTTTGCTTTGTTTATCTCTTTCAGCAGCTTTTTGGTGGAAAATTGGGGATTATCAGAACCAAGTATGGCTGAAATCACAGCGACTCCGTCCACTCCTGTCATCATGACTTTGGCCACATTTTGAGGATTGATTCCTCCTATAGCAAGGATAGGGATATTTGTGTTTTTTCGTATCATTGAAAGATATTGGAGTCCCATAGGAGTGAGGGCTTTTTGTTTGGACTCTGTATAAAATACAGGACCCACTCCTAAATAATCAGCTCCCTGCGACTGTGCTTTCTTTGCGAGTTCTTTGTTAGATGCGGTGATTCCAATGATTTTATTTTTCCCTAATATTTTTTTGGCAATTGGCAGGGGAATGTCTTTCTGTCCCAAATGCACTCCATCTGCTTGACAGGCTAATGCAATATCAATGCGGTCATTGATAATAAAGGGAATGTCAATGGGAGCCAAAATTTCTTTTATTTTAAAAGCAGTATTTAGAAAAGACCTTGAATCAGCTTTTTTAGACCTTAACTGAACAAGGGTTGCTCCTTGGTGGACCGCATTCTCAACAGCAGAGAAGAAATTTATTTTATTCATATATTCCATGTCTGCGATCAAACAGAGATTCCAAGCAATAGGTTTCATTAAAGAGAATTATAACAGCAGTTTATCCGCAGTACAATGAAGGCCAGCAGCATTTTTGAAGTTAGATTGTTGAAATAAGTTTACAGTTTAGGTATAAAGCTAGAAAGAGAAACAAGATAAAAGGAGAGCTCACCTATGGATACAATAAATAATTTACTGGATTTTATATGGGTTAATCTTTATTTCAGATTTGTTCTGATTATGGTCATGACTGTTGTAGGGGCATGGCTGGCAAGAATCATTTTGAAGAGGATTTTAAAACCATTGACCCGAAGAACCAATACCAAAATTGATGACCTGATTGTAAAAAACCTGGGTTCTATGATTTTCTATATCATCATTGCCATAGGATTAAAAGTCAGTTTGTCTTATGTTTCTTTGGAATCTTATTATTACAATGGAATGGTGGAGACATTTCTGATCATAGTCATAACCATACTGGTTCTCAGGATAGTGAATGATTTATCCACCCACTGGAAGCAAGATTGGGCAGATAAGACCGCATCCACAGCTGATGACCGATTGATTCCTCTAATAGAAAAAATTATTAAGGTTATTTTAGTGGCCTTGGCCGTTATCTTTATTTTTGATTCATGGGAGATTGATATAAGCCCTTTACTGGCCACTGCAGGTATTGCTGGTATTGCTGTCAGTTTGGCGGTTAAAGATTCTTTAGCCAATATACTGGGGGGGCTTCAGCTTGTTCTTGATAAAACATTTAAAGTAGGGGATAAAGTCAAGCTCGAATCAGGTGAACTAGGAGTCATTCTTGATATAGGTCTTAGGAGTACCAAATTAAGAACATATGATAATGAGGTGATTTATATTCCCAATGGTTATCTAGCCAATGCTAAGGTGAGAAATTATACGGTTCCTGACCTTAAACTCAGGGTAAATGTTGAATTTGGTGTTGTATATGGATCGAATACAGATAAAGTCAGAGAAGTGGTGCTGCAGGCATTGAAAAAAATGGATAAAGTGCTCGATGATCCAGAACCTGCGGTCCAATTTTTAAGCATGTCTGATTTTTCTTTGGACTTTATAGCCAGAGCTTGGGTGGAAGATTATATAGACGCTTATTCTACCAAACTTCATATGACAGATGAGATCTATAACGCCCTTAATAGAGAAGGAATCAGTATTCCGTTTCCTACTCATACGGTTTATACCAAAAAAATGGATCAGGAATAGAATAATTTTCAGGAGGAGTTTATGCTGGAACGTATAAAGAAAAAAATAATTGAAGTGAAAGATTTTCCAAAGCCAGGAATTGGTTTTAAAGATGTTACTCCTCTGATCGAAGACCCCGAATGTTTTCGATATATCGTGGATAAGATTTCAGACCTGGCAGAAGAAAAAAAAGCAGAGAAAATCGTAACCATTGAATCAAGAGGTTTTATATTCGGAAGCCCTGTAGCCTATAAGTTATCTCTGGGAATGTCAGTAATAAGGAAAAAAGGGAAGCTCCCGAGAGAATGTATTTCTAACAAAGCTCCTAATGAGTATGCGGTGGAATATTTTGAGATTCATAAAGACAGTATAAAGCCCGGTGAAAAAGTATTGATCATAGACGATCTTATTGCGACCGGTTCCTCATCCATAAGTTCGATAGATCTCATCAAGAAATTAGGAGGAAATGTAGTGGGGTTTGCTGCTCTGGTTGAGCTTACTTTTCTCAAAGGAAAACAGGCGATAAATAATGTTCATCCTGACATTGATATCATGGCTCTTATTCAGTTTTAAAGGAGAAAAAAGAGGTGAGTCCTTTTCTTAACCATTTTTTTGAACTCAAAGAAAACAACACCACCTGGAAAATTGAAGCAGCAGGAGGGGTGACCACTTTCATGACTATGTCCTACATCATATTTCTGCAGCCAGCCGTGCTTTCTGCTGCGGGAATGGATAATGGTGCGGTTATGGTGGCCACCTGTGTATCTGCGGCTTTAGCCACTCTTTTGATGGGTCTGTTGGCAAACTATCCCATTGCTCTGGCTCCTGCTGTGGGACACAATATATTTTTTGCGGTCATTGTGTGCGGCACTATGGGATACTCATGGCCGGTGGCCTTAGGAGCTGTTTTTATATCAGGAAGCATATTCCTGATTCTATCTCTTATTGGTGTTTGGGGAAAATTAGTAGAGGCTGTCCCTGATTCCTTGAAATATGGAATCGCTGTAGGCATTGGTCTGTTGATATCTCTGGTAGGATTAGAATACGGTGGATTGGTGGTGGACACACCTGACGTGCTGGTGGGATTGGGTGATTTGACAGACAAGGCTGTTCTTCTTTCTTTATTTGGAGTGCTTCTTATCGCTGTGCTTATGACTCTCAAAGTCCGGGGAGCCATGCTCATTGGAATTCTAGCTACAGCATTTGTCGGTGTTCCTTTAGGAGTGGTTAAATATCAAGGAATCCTCTCTGCTCCTCCCAGTATCCATCCCACTTTATTCAAACTGGATATCCTGGGGGCTTTGAACACAGGTTTGGTTACGGTGGTATTTGTTTTTTTCTTTTTAGACCTTTTTGATACCATTGGCACCCTGATCGGGATTAGCAGTCAAGCCGGCTTCTTAAAAAACGGAAAACTTCCCAAAGCCAATAAAGCCATGTTTTCAGATGCGGTAGGAACTGTAAGCGGGGCGCTTTTGGGAACCTCTACAGTCACCAGCTATATTGAGAGCGCTTCAGGAATATCCCAGGGAAGCCGAACAGGATTGTCCAATATTTTTACCTCTTTCCTGTTTATCACAGCACTTTTTTTCTCTCCATTAGCCAGGATGATCGGAGGCCAGTATATGTCAGATGGAGTGCTCATGAGACCAGTGATTGCGCCTCCTTTGATTATTGTTGGTTTTTTGATGATGAAATGTGTCAAAAATATAGAGTGGGAGGATATCACAGAAGCGGTTCCTGCTTTTTTAGCTATCATCGTCATGCCGCTGACTTTGAGTATTACAGAAGGAATTGCGTTTGGTTTTATTGCCTATTCTGTATTGAAATTGGTGTCAGGAAAAGGAAAACAGGTGCACTGGCTGATCTATATTTTCTCAATACTTTTTATTCTCAGATACATTATTTCATGATCCCTATAATCTGATGAAAAAGGAAAAGGTTGTCATAAAAAAGATCACGCTGGGTATCCTACCTTATCGTCACAGATGCTATAGAGATTTCAATGGGGGGAACCAGATGACACAGCACGGCTGTCAATTAGGGATGATGATGATGGCACAGAATCCTGTAGCCCATGATGCGGTTTGTGCCCGAATCCTCAATCTCAATCCCTGGGAAATTAATCATCTCCGACTGGCTCATGAAAGAGCATGCGGTCCTCTTGATGTTAAGAATATTGATCTCAAAGGGGATATTTCCCTTAAAGAGATACAAACAAAGACTCGAGGTTGGGATACAGGCTATATAAAAGTTGATAAAGCAGACTGCGCACTTCAGATTCTTTGCGGCAGACCCTATTGCATCGGAGGTTGCCACGGAGCGTTTCTTGACTGGTTGTATATGATCAAAGACCGGTATTTTTTTCCCTCTTTTTCGTTGGGACCTCATACTGGATGCCTATTTATTTCAGTTTATTTCCTGGTGCCGAAAAATTTTAAAAGGAAGGTTTAGATGATTGAGGAAAAGCTTTTGATTCAAAATGAATGGAAGAAATCAGCACAGTCCATAGAGTCAGTAAATCCAGCAACCCTAAAGCCAATAGGTCGAGCTGGATTGGGGGCAAGTGAAGACTGTTCAGAAGCCATACAAGCTGCCAAAGAGTCGCACGTTATTTGGAAGGAGATGTCTCTCCCTTCCAGAAAAGCCATCTTTAGGAAAGCCAAACAAATATTGTTGGAAAGAAGTCTTGAAATAAGCCAATTGATCACCAGAGAAAAAGGATCCCCCCAACCTGAATCCATGATCATGGAAGTCATCAGTTCCTTGGAAGCCCTAGATTATTACATCCACACCATGGAGAACCTTCTCAGACCTAAAAAAATGAAGCATCATATGATTCTTTTCAATCATAAAAAAGGCATTTTTCAATACCATTCTTTGGGACCCATGCTGGTTATTTCTCCCTGGAATTTCCCTTTTATGATTCCTTTTATAGATGTTATTTCCGGATTGACAGCGGGAAATACTGTGATTCTCAGACCTTCATCCACAACCCCGTTTTGTGGACTTTATATCGGAGAGATTTTTAAAGAGGCCGGTCTGCCATCTGGAGTTCTAAACATTGTGCCCTGCCCGGTCAAACAGGCAGAAGAAATGATCACTCATCCGGATATCCAACTGATATCATTCACTGGAAGTACATCTACAGGAAAAAGAATTATGGAGCTTGCCAGCCGCAACTTGACAAACATCCACTTGGAGTTAGGTGGTAAAGATCCCATGATTGTGCTCAAGGATGTGGATATCCACAGAGCAGCATCAGGGTCTGTTTGGGGTGCCTATGCAAACTGCGGACAAAGCTGTGGCTCTGTGGAGAGGGTGTATGTGGAAAAAAGCATATTCAATGAATTTGTACATAAAGTAGTGGAGTTGACCAAAAAATTAAAAGTAGGGAATCCTATGCATACAGGAATTGATATCGGACCTATGACTTCTCTTCGACAAATGGAAAAAGTGAAAGAACATATCCAGGAGGCTCAACAAAAAGGAGCTGAGGTTTTATATGGGGGGAAGAGAATGCAGGATTTGCCTGGTTATTTCATCCGGCCCTCAATTTTATCCAAGGTTAATCATTCCATGAAAATGATGAAAGAGGAGACTTTTGGGCCTGTGCTTCCTATCATGTCTTTTTCTGAACTGGAACAAGCTGTTGACTTAGCTAATGACTCTGATTTTGGGCTGACTGCTTCAGTATGGACAAAAAACAGGAAAAAAGCGGCTTGGCTGGCTGATAGAATTTCAACAGGAACTGTGACCATCAATGACCATATGTCTTCCTATTCCGAGCCAAGTGCGATTTGGGGAGGGATCAAACAAACCGGAATCGGCCGGAGCCATGGTTCTATTGGATTTAAGGAGTTGGTCTATGTGAAATTTATCAGCCGTGATTTCAACAAAAACAGAGACTTGCTTTGGTGGTATCCTTATGATAAAAGTTTTTTTGAAGTCATAAAAAAGTCTTTCACTTTATTCTATTCCACTTATTTGAGAAAGAAGATCAAAGTATTAATCGCTCTGATACCTTTTCTTTCAAGGATTAAAAAAAGAAGTCCTCTTTTTAATTTTATCAAGGGGATTCCCCGTCTGTTAAGAAAATGAATAAATGAAAATTAGGAATAGTGATAGTAATAGTACTTTTTCTCTTATTGGATATCAGTCTCTAGAAAAAGAGAGATCAGTTCAAACAGAGTAAAGAACCTATCAGTCCTTTTTGATCCGGATCGATTCGCAGAAAAGATTATCTTTTGAGGATATCATTTTTATTCCTCCCACCCCCAAAAAATAAAGTAATGAATGTTTTGTTTTCGGCGAGAGGATTTTAATATTTGGCTTGATTATTCAGTCAAAATAATATAAAAAAAACCAAACCCTATGAACGAACCTACCCCTTATTTCATCAAATTTCAGGCGATTTCGCTTTTTGTAGGTATCTGGGCATTGCTTTTGGGAATATGGACTCTGTCTTATGTGTACCAGCATTATAAGCGGTATCAAAAAAATCTTCTCAAATGGCTTTTTTATTATATCTTGTTGATGAATATTTCAGTTTTGATCTTTCAGATCGCTGGTTATTTACAATTAGTTCAGTCTGAAACCAGAGTCTTCTTACTCTTAAGTCGATATGCTTTTGCGGTGGTGATCAGCAGTCTGGCTGTGGTGGGATCTCTCTATTTTTTAATCAGGGTATTGGTGAAGCTTAATTCACTTATATTCCACAAATTTTTCAAACCGGTTTTTGCTGGATTGTTTTTTATCTTTCTTTGCAGTTATGCCTTTGGATTTTATTTGTTTTTTCATTCAGATACAGGACAGTGGCTTAAAATCACAGATATTGTGGTGGATGTATTTGCCTGGCTGGCTGTTTTTTTTATTTTCATCTATTTTACCTTTGTAGCTCCCAAAGAGAAAAAGCCGATTCTTGGAAAGACATCATCAAGTTTTTTTTATTTTTACTTACTATTTTATGTGATTTGGTCACTCAGTGTCCTGCCTCCGGAACCTATACGCCATTATCTTGTGTTTGTCACATACATCGTCTTTAATTTAATCCCGCTGATATGGATTCCCAAATACTATTTAAGATTTGTGGTCTCTTTGAGTGAAGAAAGCGATCTCACTCCCACGGCTGATTTTATCAACAAATATAACATAACACAAAGAGAGCAGGAGATCATCAATCTCCTTCTTGGGGGAAAAAACAACAAGAAGATTGCTGAATTACTGTTTATTTCTCCGAGCACAGTAAGAAATCACATATACCGGATTTACCAAAAATTGAATGTGAAAAACCGGCTCCAATTAGCTAACAGGATTCTCAAGGAAAGAGATTAAATCTTTTGATACGTCAATCTGAACTATCATGATATTCTTTTTTTTTGTCTTCTCACAAAGATCAAATACAAAACCTGATTTCATCTTGTCATTTTTATTTGAAAAAAGATATAGTTATCAGATATACCGTGTGATATGGATCCATCTCTACATGCGAGACAAGCTATCAAGAATCAGTTTTTTCATTTGTTCCAATTTTGGTCCAGGTTCATGAATTTTTCTATAGTACTTTTGTCTCATTTTGCAAATGAGGGTTCAAAAAGATAAAAAATTAGATAAAAATAAGAGTATATTTTTTTTATGTTTTTTTGAATTGAATCCAATCAAAAAAAAATAAAATGAAAAAATATCTAACCCTTATCATGGGAGTTTTGGTTACAGGAACTGTTTTTCTTGTTTCAACATTTGTCATCACCTTGCCCTTGGATATAAAAACATCGGTTATCACTTAGCTTTCTATATTGGTTTTATCACTTACAGCCATCTGTTTGTTCAGCAAAGGAAAGTTAAAAGAATACGGGTTTAAAAAGCCTTCTCCAATCAAATGGTTAAGGACCCTGTTTTTACCCTTGGAAATTGGCACTGCGGCAGCCAGCCTCGGCTTGATCTCTGGTCACAGCCGGAGAATCAACTATAATCCAGAGGTCTGAATGCGCGGCCATAAGAGGCAAAGGAGCCAAACAGATTATGACCGTACAGGCGATGCTGTTTGCTCTGCAGCGGTGCCAAACAGCTCAGGAAGCATTAGAATTGATCACCTTTTTTTTGGAAAAATACGGGTTCCTTTCTTCATGCTGCGGACGTTATCCTGATGGAGGAGAAGCGCTCCTGATCGCTGATCCCCGTGAAGCTTGGGATTTGGAAATTTTCGGGGTGGGTAATGATTGGGAACCGGGAAAAGGAAAGCCCGGAGTGATATGGGCAGCTCAGAGGATCCCAGATGACCATATTTTTATCATGCCCAATTATCCCCGAATTCGAAAGATAGACTTGGATGACCCAGAAAATTTTAAGGTATCTTCCAATTATAAGCAGTTTGCGGTGGATCAAGGCTGGTATGATCCCAAAAGTGGAGAACCATTTATCTGGCAAGAGATCTACACTTATCTTCCCAGTGACTGGAATCTTCCCCGGATTTGGTTGCTCTGTGAAACATTTGCTCCTCATTACAACAATAAAGGATTTGAAAATGCTTGGTCCACAGGAAGCGGAGGGCGCTCAATGATGAAGAATTCCTATGAATCTGTAAGAGCCACGCGCTTTACTGCTGCCTACTTTCCCTTTTCTATCAGACCGGAAAAGAAAGTATCGGTTCAAGATATTATTGATTTCCACCGTAGCACTTTTGAAGGCACTTACTGGGATATGACAGCAGATCTAGATTGGTTGGTTCCGGATGGAAAAGGAGGATTTGTAAAAAGTCCTCTGTGCACACCTTTTCCAAACAGATACTGGCGGGAACTTTTGGATATCACCCATCATCGGAATGTGTGCATGACCAGCGCTTATGCCATGATTTCTCAATTAAGGGGATGGCTTCCAGATCCTTTGGGAGGAATTTACTGGTTTGTAGTGGATAATTACAAACACAGCCCTTATATACCCATATATTGTGGAGTCACTGAAATATCCCCCTTATACAACACCTATGATCCCTATCAATTTGATGAAAATTCAGCTCGTTGGGTATATGATTTTGTGGATACCATGCTCCAAATGAGATATCAGGATGCGGTGAAAGATCTTTTCGCTGTTCGAGATCCGTTTGAGGCCAGCATATACGCTCGTCAGTCAGAAATAGAAGCGGAAGCGCTTGAGCTGTTTGATAAAAACCCCCAGCATAGTAGGGAATATCTGACAGATTACACCCGTTCTCTTATGCAAGAAGCTGTAAAAAGATATCGTGAACTACGGTATAAACTGATTGTTAAATACAGGAATTAATAAAGAGGGTGTTTGAAATTCTTGAGTGGTCACTTCATATGGTGCTGTATAAGTTTTTCAAGTTCGTCTATTCGGGATTCCTTTTCTTTTTCTAATTTGTTCCAAAAGTCAAGACATTCCTCACAATTTTTCGCATCATCTTTGTACATTTTTTTGATCCGCCAGAGACTTTGATTTTCTTCCACTAACTGCACCATAAGATTGTAGACATTATTGTCAAGCATTGTTCCTCCTTTTTTATCCAATGATTTTCTCAATCATCAATAATGCAATTTACATGCCATGTCCTTAATTAAAAACCCAAACACCAGATGAATGGATTATTTGAACGAGATCTGCCTAATTCAGCAAAATAATTAAATGCGCCAGACGGAATTTTTCTTTATTCAGAAAAGTCAATTCGATTTTATTCCGATTTTCTGAATATTCTATCTGATAGTCAATATCCTGTCTGAAATGTTTGGGCAAGAGCGCTGCTTTTTTGATCTGAGAAACACCCAGTTCTTCGGCTTTGAGTTCGATGTGATCGTTCTTTCTTAGGTCCATTTGGTTGGTGTAATCAGCCGGGGAGGTTTGATTTATGGAGGTTCCGCATATCCCGAGGAATGACCCTTTTATGATTTTCTTTTCTTTTAGGCTCTCTCGGGTGTCTGCAAAATAATAGACAGAATTCAATGAAGATTCTAATTTCTGGTTATGACTCTGGGCTTTTTCAAGGTTGCTTTTTATTTCCTTAATTTGCCCCCGAAATTTTTCTTTTTCAACTGAATATTGATTTTGAATCTGATCCACTTTGTTTGTAAGCTCTTGATTCAGGTTTTTTAAATTCTGTATCTTGTTCTTTAATTTGTTTTTTTCTTCTAAGTTGTCTTGATTTTTGGCTCTCATGAGGGATCCTGGAGAGACATCAGAAAGCCCCTGAGTGATGAAACTTCCAAAATTTTCGTTATAAAAATAATTCCAGATTTTGAATCCTTCTCGAATAGGATTAAAAAGCAGGGCATCAGACAGATTACGTCTAGCTTCTTCTGGGGAAAGACCTTTATCTTGAGTCAAAAAATCATAAGAAATCTGCCAGTGACTGTCTCCTTTCTCTACTTTTTGTGATTTTGGAATCTGATTCTCCAGCTCATTGTATTCCTCTTTGAGCTCTTCAATGATTTTGTTTTTTTCATCTAATTCTTCCTTGAATTCCTCCAATTTTTCTTGAGCTGCAGGGATTTCCTGGGTTTGCTCAGCCGGTTCCTTATCTTTGGACTTACAGGATGATATGAGAAAGAGAGATCCCATCAGCATAATAACCCACAATAAAGTGGTAAATATTTTTACGGGTGCTGTTTTTGATCTTGATATCATATTTATAACCTCCTAAAGCGGTTTTAATTTAGTAACGTACAAGAAACATACCAATCTGTATGCTGATGAAATTTTTGGTATGCATAAGGGGAAAAAGATAGATCTCAAAGGAATCCCAATTCAATAAAGTGGTGAAAGTGTACTGCAAAACAGGACAATGTGTCATAAAAATAGATTTTTTTGAACCAATATAAAGAACCGCAAAAAAAATTTTGCTTTTTTGCACTTATTCTTTGCTAGCTGCTCCAAAAACCAGAACATTAGAATTCATTCAAATAGAAATCGATTGTTTTTGGATCCACCCATAAGCTTGAAAAAATGGATCATTTTTGATTTGGCATGTTTCTTGTACATTAATTTTGTGTATGTTCCTATGAATTTAAAAAAGCAACCGAAAAAATAATACAAGGAGTAAAAATGAATTATATAAAATGGTTTGAAGAAATTAGTTCAGATCAAGTTTCTGAAGCGGGGGGCAAGAATGCCTCTCTGGGTGAGATGCTCTCAAAGCTCAAAGCGAAAGGGATAAGGATCCCGGACGGCTTTGCCACCACTTCCGAAGCTTATCGGGAAGTGGTGAGAGAGAATGACATCCAGGAAAAGCTGAAAAAAAAGTTAGACCAGATGGGAAAAGGAGACCTTTCTCTGGACAAAGCCGGCAGGCAGATCCGGCGGCTGTTCACCCATGCCCAAATACCATCAAAGCTGGAGGATGAGATCAAAAAAGCCTATAAGGAACTTTCTGAGAAGTATGATTCAGACGAACTGGATGTGGCGGTCCGGAGTTCAGCCACAGCCGAAGACCTTCCTGAAGCCAGTTTCGCCGGCCAGCAGGAGACTTTTCTGAACGTAACCGGTGAAAAGGAGCTTCTGGATGCCTGCCGCAAATGCTATGCTTCTCTTTTCACTGACCGGGCTATCAGTTATCGAGAAGAGAAAGGGTTTGATCATCTCAAGATCGCTCTTTCCATCGGAGTTCAAAAAATGGTCCGGGCTGACAGAGCCAGTTCTGGAGTGATGTTTTCCCTGGATACTGAAACGGGGTTCAGGGATGTGGTGGTGATCAACGCAGCCTGGGGTCTGGGTGAGAATGTGGTGCAGGGAGCCATCAATCCCGACGAATACCGGGTATTCAAGCCTCTTATTTCTAAAAAAAATTTCAAACCCATTATCCAAAAAGAAATAGGAGCCAAAGAAAAGAAAATGGTGTATGCCAAAGGAGGAAGCAAGGACACTAAAAATGTGAACACTTCCAAAAAAGAGCGATCTTCATTTGTTCTCAATGATGAGGAGATTTTAAAATTAGCTGCATGGGCATCTCTAGTGGAAAAACACTATGATAAACCTATGGATATGGAGTGGGCTAAAGACGGGGAATCCAATGAGCTTTTTATGCTTCAGGCTCGTCCGGAGACAGTACAGTCGCTTAAAACAGCCGGACAGATGAAGACATTTCGATTGAAGGAAAAAAGTCAGGAGATTTTAGACGGTTTGGCCGTTGGGGAAGCTGTGGCGGCAGGAAAAGCCCAGATCATTAAAGACCCGGATGAGATAGATGAGTTCAAAAAAGATGGCATTCTGGTAACAGGGCAGACGGATCCGGATTGGGTCCCTATTATGAAAAAAGCATCGGGTATTGTGACCGACCATGGAGGACGCACCTCGCACGCAGCGATCGTCAGCCGGGAGCTGGGCATTCCGGCTGTGGTAGGCAGTGAGGAGGGAACCTCTCAATTGAAAGATGGAATGGATATCACTCTGTCCTGCGCTGAAGGGGATAGGGGAATCATCTATGATGGCATTTTAGACTTTAAAGAAAAAGAATTGGACCTGGAGAAGATTCCTAAAACCAAAACCCAAATCATGATGAACATAGCCAGCCCGGCGGCAGCCTTTCGCTGGTGGCGCCTTCCCACTCAAGGGGTAGGGTTGGCCAGGATGGAATTCATTATCAACAACATCATCAAGATCCATCCCATGGCTCTGGTCAATTTTGATTCTCTACAAGATAAAAAAGCCCATAGGGAAATTCAAGATCTGACCTATGGATTTGATAACAAGGAAGACTATTTTGTGGAGCACCTGTCCCAGGGGATTGCTCAAATCGCAGCCCCTCATTATCCGGATCCTGTGATTGTGCGCATGAGTGATTTCAAAACCAATGAGTACGCCAATCTGATCGGAGGCCGGGAATTCGAGCAGAATGAGGCTAATCCTATGTTGGGATTCAGAGGGGCCTCCCGTTATTACAGCGAACAGTATAAAGAAGGTTTTAAACTGGAGTGCCGTGGTATTCAGAGGGTCAGGGATAAGATGGGATTGATCAATGTCATCATCATGATCCCCTTCTGCCGAAGCCTTGAAGAAGCGGACAAGGTTTTGGATGTTCTGGCTGAGTACGGGCTGGAACGAGGGAAAAACGGCCTGGAAGTTTATGTGATGATCGAGATCCCTTCCAATGTGATACTGGCTGAAGGATTTGCTCAACGATTTGACGGCTTTTCCATCGGGACCAATGACTTGACCCAGTTGATTCTGGGAGTGGATCGGGATTCAGAGGAATTGTCACATATTTATGATGAGCGTGATGAGGCAGTCAAAAGCATGATCCGTCAAGTGATTGGTCTAGCTCACAAACATGACACCAAAGTAGGAATATGCGGTCAGGCGCCCAGTGATCATCCGGATTTCGCCTCTTTCTTGGTTGAAGCTGGCATTGATTCTATCTCTCTAAATCCGGACAGTGTGATTGAAGTGAAAGAAAAGGTCCACAAAAAAGAAAAAGCCGAAGAAAAAACATAAAGATGGATTTGTTTAAGAATATAGGCGGTGAATGTGATAAAATAAAAAAAATTAGGATGTAATGAACCAAAGAATCTTTTGAAATGATTGAGAATACCTGATTCACCATGAATGAGACCAATAAAAAATCTAAGAACATTGGTACCATCAGGTCTATCCGTTCCAGTGTGGTGGATGTGCATTTTCCCAAAAAGATTCCCCGAATCAATTCGCGTCTGAATGCGGGGGAAAACGGACAGGTGGCTATTGAAGTGATGACTCATCTGGATTCTGATGTGATAAGAGGGGTGGCACTGCATCCGACCCAGGGATTATCCAGGGGGGATAATGTAGTGGACACAGGAAAACCGATTCAAATCCCGGTGGATGAAAAAGTGATCGGTAGGGCTTTTAATGTTTTTGGAGAAACCATTGATGAAGCCGGGCCTTTGGGAGCCACAGAACACCGGTCTATCCATCAAGAGCCTGTGTCCCTTTCCCAACAGGTTACTACGGATGAAATATTTGAGACCGGGATCAAAGCCATCGATGTTTTGGCGCCTATTGAGAGGGGGGGTAAAGCAGGGATGTTTGGAGGAGCCGGTGTGGGAAAAACAGTGCTGATCATGGAGATGATTCACAATATGGCCAGCCAGCACCAAGGAATCAGTATTTTTTGCGGGATCGGGGAGAGAAACCGTGAAGGGGAGGAGCTGTACCGGGAGATCAAGGAAGTGGGTGTATTAGACAAGGCTGTGCTGGTCTTCGGACAGATGGATGAGCAGCCCGGAGCCCGCTTCCGGGTAGGCCATGCTGCGCTGACCATGGCGGAGTATTTTCGTGAAGATAGAAAACAGGACGTTCTTCTGCTCATCGACAATATTTTCCGTTTTATTCAAGCCGGATCTGAAGTATCGGGTTTGTTGGGACAGATACCCTCCCGAGTGGGGTATCAGCCCACTTTAGCCACCGAACTTTCAGAGCTGGAAGAACGCATCTGCAGCACAGATGCAGGGTCCATATCTTCCATCCAGGCCGTGTATGTGCCGGCCGATGATTTCACAGACCCGGCAGCGGTCCATACTTTTGGGCATTTATCAGCCTCTATTGTTCTCTCCAGAAAAAGGGCCAGTCAGGGACTGTACCCGGCCATAGATCCCCTGGAATCACGATCAAAGATGCTGGCCCCCCATATTGTGGGAGAGAAGCACTATCGGATCGCGCGGGAGATCCGCAGCACTTTGGCAGAGTATGAAGATTTAAAAGATATCATCGCTATGCTGGGGATCGAAGAGCTTAGCCGGGAAGACCAGAAAACAGTGTATCGTTCCCGCCGACTGGAGCGTTTTCTCACCCAACCCTTTTTCACCACGGAAGAGTTCACCGGTCACAAAGGAAAACTGGTGAACCTGGATAAGGCTCTGGACGGATGCCAGCGCATATTGAATGACGAGTTTTCTGATTACCCGGAAAAAAGCCTTTATATGATCGGGAATATCGGAGAGGTGGAAAAATGAAGCTGAAAGTACTCCTCCCCACTCAAGTTTTCCTGGAACAGGAAGTCAGAAAAATCTCAGGTGAGGCTTTGAATGGTTCTTTCACCATCCTTCCCAGGCATTTGGATTTTGTTACAGTGCTCCAACCCGGACTGCTGTATTTTGAAAGCAACGAGAAAGAAACATTTCTGGCTGTGGACAAAGGTGTTTTGCTGAAAGCCGGAGCCGAGGTCCTAGCTTCAGTCAAGAATGCTGTGAAAGCTGAGGACCTTAAGGATGTGCGCCAAAAAGTGGAACAGAGGTATCAAGAATTGAATGAAAGAGAAAAAAAGTCCCGTTCAGTCCTGGCTAAATTTGAGTCTGATTTTATAAGAAGGTTTCTGGAACTGGAAAAAAATGTCTGAAGAAAATCAAAAAGATAAACACAAAGAACGGCAGAAAAAAGTGACCCGTGACATCAGCAACAAAGCAGAGAGAAAGCTGGAAGCCCGGAAACATAAGGAAGAGGAAAGCCTGTGGTTTGGCCTGGGCATGTTCGGATTAGTGGGATGGTCTGTGGCCATACCCACCTTGATCGGTGTGGCCCTAGGAGTTTGGCTGGACTCCCGGTACCCAAGTCCGTTTTCATGGACCTTGACCTGTTTGTTTATCGGGATTGTGGTGGGATGTCTCAATGCCTGGTACTGGGTTTCCAAAGAGAGGAGTCACATACAAAAAAAGGACCAAAATAAAAATGAATGAAGTCTTAAGCTATGCCTTATCTCTTATTGTTGGTTTTGTTCTGGGTTATATCTTTTTTGGAGGTCTGTGGTGGACTGTGCGCCGTCTGCCCAAAATGAAGCACCCTATGCTGTGGACTTTTATCAGCTTGATATTGAGAATGACTGTGGCTGTAACCGGGTTTTTATTGATTGCCCGGGGAGGGCACTGGGTCCATCTGCTGGTATGCTTGGGTGGTTTTATCACTGTGCGCTTTATCTTAACCAGACCCAAAAAAAAGCAGCTGAGCAAACCCGAAAAAAAGGAGGTTGGATGAATATCAGTCCGGATTCTATGGTCTTCTGGGAATGGGGATTTATCAAAATCAATGCCACTATAGTTTTCACCTGGGCTGTGATGGCGCTGCTGGTCCTGATTTCCTGGCTGGTGACCCGGCGTTTGTCCGTGGAAACCGAGTTTTCAAGGGGCCAGATGTTTTTAGAAGCTCTGGTGGACATCATTCGGAAACAGATCAAAGATATCATCCGTCGGGATCCTTCTCCCTATCTGCCTTTTATAGGCACTCTGTTTTTATTCATTTCTGTGTCTAACTTTCTGGCTTTTGTTCCCGGTTATGAACCGCCAACTGGTTCTTTAACCACCGCTGCAGCCCTGGCTGTGTGTGTTTTTTTTGCGGTTCCTATTTATGGCATCGCCCAGGCTGGAGCAGCCCGGTATTTCAGGCATTACATCAAACCCACTGTTTTTATGCTTCCTTTTCATATTATCGGAGAGCTCTCAAGGACCTTGGCCTTAGCGGTCAGACTTTTTGGCAATGTGATGAGCGGAACCCTGATCGCGGCTCTGCTTCTATCAGTGGCACCCTTTTTTTTGCCCGTGATCATGGAAGCCTTGAGTTTGCTGATCGGTCAGATACAGGCGTATATTTTTGCTGTTCTGGCCGCTGTTTATATTGCTTCAGCCACCCGGGCTCAGGAGGAGGAACAGCATAAGATAGAATCAAAAGAAAAGGAGAAATAATCATGGGAAGTATCAATATAATAGGTGCGGCATCTATCATCATAGCTGGATTGACTATTGCTATTGGTTCTATTGGCCCTGCTTTGGGAGAAGCGCGAGCTTTGGCTCAAGCCCTGAGCTCCATTGCTCAGCAGCCTGACGAGTCCAACACCATAACCAGGACCCTGTTTGTGGGACTGGCTATGGTGGAATCCACCGCTATTTACTGTTTTGTGATTTCCATTATTTTGATTTTTGCCAATCCGTTCTGGAGTCACGTCATTCAGTCAGGAGGATAAGTGTGAAGATCGATCTTTTTACTTTTATCGCCCAGATCGTCAATTTCCTGATTTTGGTTTTTTTGCTCCGGCAGCTTTTGTACAAACGAATTATCAGAGTTATGGACCAGAGAGAGGAAAAAATTCGAGCACGGTTAAAGGAAGCGGATGAAAAACAAAAAAAAGCGGACCGGGAAGGTGAGTCATTCAGAGAGAAAAAAGAGGACCTGGAACAGAAAAAGAAAGACATTTTCCATAAAGCGGAACAAGAGGCTGATGAAAGAAAGCAAGAACTGCTTAATAAAGCCCGAAAGGAAGTGAATGATGACCAAAAAAAATGGAGGCAATCTCTTCAAAGGCAGAAAGATACTTTTCTAACGAATTTAAAAGAAACAGCCGGCCGTCAGATCTATGCGGCTGTCAGAAAGGTTTTGAATGATTTGGCTGATGAAGAGCTGGAGGATCATATCATCCAGTATTTTGTAAAGAGAATTAAAAATTTAGATAAAAAAAGAAAAAAAGAGCTCCAAGAACAGCTGGAAGATTCTTCAGGAGAAGTCATAGCGGTCAGCGCTTTTGGACTTAAAAAAAGACAGCAGAAATCTTTAAAAGAATCGTTTTATGAACTTTTTGACAAAGAGGTGCCGGTTGAATTTGAGCAGGAATCTGAGCTGATAGGGGGTGTGGAACTTCACGCCCAGGACCAAACCATTGCATGGAGTATTGACAGCTATTTATCGGAGCTGGAGGAGCGTTTGTCTCAAGAATTAAAAGAGAATGTTCCCCAGGAAAAAGAAGAAAAAATGGAAAACAAAGATAAAAATGAGCCCAAAAAGCAAGAATAAAAACAATCCTGATTCTCTAAGCCAAATCTTGAAACAGACAGAAGAAGCGGTATCCCGTTCTCTGGAAGATCATCAAGCTTATATATCCACGCGGGAAATCGGGCGGGTGTTCAATGTGGGGAAAGGAGTGGCCAGGATCAGAGGATTGTCAGGTGTGAAATACGAAGAGCTTCTGCAGTTTCCCGGACATAAAATGGGAATCGCGTTTAACCTGGATCAGGATGAAGTGGCGGCTGTTTTACTGGACGAATATAAAGATATCAATTCCGGGGATGAAGTGCGTCGAACCAAGAGGGTGGTTGATATTTCTGTAGGCGAAGAGTTGATAGGTCGAGTGGTGGACCCCTTGGGCCGACCCTTGGACCGGAGTGAACCAATACGCTCTCAGGAAAGACGGCCCATTGAACGAAAAGCTCCTCCCATCATGCACCGATCACCGGTGGAGGTTCCTCTCCAGACCGGACTTCAGGTTGTGGACGCGCTGATCCCGGTGGGACGGGGTCAGAGAGAGTTGATTCTGGGAGACCGCCAGATAGGAAAAACAGCTGTGGCCCTGGATGCCATTATCAATCAAAAAGATAAAAATGTTATTTGTGTTTACTGCAGCATTGGAAAAGAAAGCGCTTTCACAGCCAAAGTGCTTTATGATCTAAAAAGATTTGAGGCCATGGATTACTCCATAGTGGTGGCCGCTCATGGCGAAGATCCACCTGGTTTTAATTTCATCGCGCCTTATGCAGCCACCACCATGGCTGAATATTTTATGGAAAAAGGAGAGGATGTCTTGATTGTGTATGATGACCTGACCCGGCACGCCCGCGCTTACCGGGAACTGTCTCTTCTCCTCAGGCGACCCCCGGCTAGAGAAGCTTATCCCGGTGATATTTTTTATATCCATTCCCGGTTATTGGAAAGATCCACCCATCTAAGAGAGGAATACGGAGGAGGATCCTTGACTGCTTTTCCCATTATTGAAACCCAGGCGGAAAACATCTCAGCTTACATACCCACCAACCTGGTCTCCATCACCGACGGACAGATTTATCTCTCTCCCAAGTTGTTCGGGGAAGGGGTTCTCCCTGCCGTGGATGTGGGAAAATCTGTTTCCAGAGTGGGAGGAAAGACCCAGCTTCCAGCTTATAGGGAAGTAGCCGGAGACCTCAGGCTTTCTTACTCTCAGTACCAGGAACTGGAAACCTTTGCCCGTTTCGGCAGTCGGTTGGATGAGGAAACCCGTAAGACTCTGGAAAGAGGACGGAGGGTCCGGGAGGTTTTGAAACAGCCCCAGTATCAGCCCATTCCAGTGGCCGAACAAATGGCTGTTCTTCTAGCTGTAAATGAAGGGCTTCTGGATCCGGTTCCTTTGAACAAAATCGAAGAGGCTAAAAAGCGGATTCAGGAACAAATAAGGGACCGTGTGCTTGAAGCATCCAAGCGCATGGAATCCGGAGAAAAATTAGAAGAACAAGACAAAAACCACATTTTATCAGAAATCAGGGATATTATTTCGGACCTTCAGGAGGAATCCTAATGGAACAATTGGAAACATTGCGGAGAAAACTGCAGAGCGCCCAGGATCTTCATTCAGTGGTCAAGACCATGAAGTCTCTGGCCGCAGTCAATATACGGGAGTATGAAAAAGCGGTTGAGTCTTTGCAGGATTATTTCCGGACCATTCAGATGGGACTGCAGATAGCCATGAGGAACAAACCAAAAAGAGTTCGATTTTTACAGCCCGGAGGAGACCAAAAGTGCGGGGCTGTGGTTTTTGGCTCAGAGCAGGGAATGGCGGGGCAGTTTAACAACCAGATTGCCGAGTTTACCCAAAATAAACTAGAGGAAATGAACATCCAAAAAAAAAATCTGACGATCATGGCTTTGGGAGAAAAATTGATCGGACAATTGGAGGGTTTAGGGGTTGAAGTGGAGGAAGGCATCAATGTCTTTGGTTCTATGGTGGACGTGAATGAAGTCAACCAGGAAATGCTGATAAAAATTGAGGAGTGGCGTTTGGAGAAAAATGTAGGCCGGATTGTTTTATTCTACAACCGAACCTCATCAGGAACCACCTATGTCCAGACCATGAGAAAGCTTTTCCCTTTGGACGAAGAATGGCTGAACCATCTTTCGGACCAAAGTTGGCCCACCAGGATGCTTCCTTCCCTGTTTATGGATTGGGAAATATTGTTTTCAGCCCTGCTCAAGGAATACTTTTTTGTGGCGTTGTATCGAGCTTCCATGGAATCTCTGGCTAGTGAGAACGCCAGCCGGCTCTCTTCAATGCAGGCCGCTGAAAAGAACATCCAGGAGCGGTTGGATGAACTCAGCACCAAATACCAGCATCAGCGCCAGGAATCCATAACCGCTGAACTGCTGGATATTGTATCAGGATTTGAGGTTTTGTCATGAATAAAAAACATAATCATATATATATAGGGACTTCAGGATGGCATTACAAGCACTGGAAAGGGGTTTTTTATCCCCAGGATACCCCCGATAAAGAATATTTGAAATATTATGTCCAGCATTTCCGTACTGTAGAAATCAATAATTCTTTTTATCAGATCCCTGAGAAAAAGACCCTTCGAAACTGGAGCCGGGAGGCGGGAGAAAATTTTATTTTTTCATCTAAAGCCAGCCGGTACATCACCCATATGAAAAAACTGAAAGATCCTCAAGAGCCGGTCAAGAATTTTATAAATAAAATCAGGGCGCTGGGAGATTCTTTGGGACCGATTCTTTTTCAGCTGCCTCCCCGGTGGAAAAAAAACAGAGATCGGCTGCAGTCCTTTCTCCAAGCGCTTCCTTCCGGATACCGGTTCACGTTTGAGTTCCGCGACCCGGATTGGTTCGGGGATGAAATCTATGAACTTCTGGAGAGACACAAGGCTGCTTTTTGCATCTATGATTTTAACCGTCGTCAGTCTCCCAAGATAGTTACTTCAAGTTTTGTGTACATCCGGCTGCACGGTCCGGATGGAGCGTATAAAGGAAAATACAATGCCCAGGAATTATCAGGCTGGGCTGGGGCGATTTCTCAGTGGCAAGAGCAGGGAAAAGATGTTTTCTGTTATTTTGACAATGACCAGGCCGGTTATGCGGCAGAGAACGCTCTGCAGCTTCAAGAAATGTTAGGAGAAGATTAATGCCGGTTCACAACAACGACATCGCGGAAGTTTTCAATACCATCGCTGACCTTCTGGAGATCAAAGAGGAAAACCAGTTCCGGATCCGGGCTTACCGGGATGCGGCCCGGACCATCGGAGGGCTTTCCAAAAACGCCTCAGATTTGATCGATCAGGGAAAAGATCTGTCCGAGCTTCCCGGGATCGGAAAGGATTTAGCCGGAAAAGTCAAAACCATTGTTGAGACCGGGACTCATCCTCTTTTAGAAGAACTGAAAGAGGAGATCCCCGAAGAGCTGAGCGGCTTGATGAAGCTCCAGGGCATGGGGCCTAAAAAAGTAGCGGCTATTTACAACAAACTGGGGATTAAAACAGCGGATGACTTAAAGAAAGCGGCTGAAGAACATAAGATCCGTGACCTGGAAGGGTTTGGTGAGACCACTGAGGAGAACATTCTGGAGGAACTGGAAAGACGTCAGGGGGACCATAAGCGCCATAAATTATCCACGGCCGAGCAGATGGTGAATCCCTATCTGGATTATTTAAAGAAAGAAAAAAAAGTTAAGTCTCTTGAAATCGCAGGGAGTTTTCGGAGAAGAAAGGAAACTGTAGGGGATATTGATATTTTGGCCACCTGCAAAAGAGGATGCAAAATCATGGACCGGTTCACTAAATACGACGATGTTGAAAAAGTGGCCTCCAAAGGAGAAACCCGTTCTACGGTTATTCTAAAATCAGGACTTCAGGTTGACCTCCGGGTGGTGCCCCAGGTGGCTTTTGGCGCAGCCATGCATTATTTCACAGGATCCAAAGAGCACAACATCGCGGTCCGAAAAATTGCGGTCAAAAAAAATTACAAACTCAATGAATACGGTGTTTTTAAAGGAGATGACCGGATCGCCGGGAAAACCGAAAAAGAGGTTTATGACAAAGTGGATCTTCCTTTTATGGAACCGGAATTAAGGGAAAACCGGGGGGAGATCGAGGCAGCCAAAAAAGGAAATCTGCCGGATTTGATCACTCTGGATGATATCCGCGGAGACCTGCATGTTCACTCCAAGTACACAGACGGCCGCTACACCATACAGGAAATGGTGAAGGCGGCTCAGAAAAAAGGATATGAATATGTGGCGATCACCGACCATTCCCAGAAAGTTACTGTAGCCAATGGACTGGACCCAAAAAGATTGAGAGAACAGATCGAAGAGATTGACAAGCTCCAGGATAAATTTAAAAATATCCGGATTCTCAAGTCTATTGAAGTGGACATTTTGGAAGATGGGTCTCTGGACCTTCCTGACGAAGTTTTGAAAGAATTGGATTTAACGGTCTGTTCCGTGCACTACAAGTTCAGGCTTTCCCAAAAAAAGCAGACCGAACGGGTTCTTAAGGCCATGGACAGTCCTTACATGAATATTCTGGGACATCCTTCAGGACGGATGATCCATGAGAGAGAACCCCTGGACCTGGATATGGAAAAAATCATGAAAAAAGCAGCCAAAGAAAAAGTTCATCTAGAGATCAATTCCCATCCTGACCGTCTGGACTTGAACGACGCTCACTGCAAGTTAGGGAAAGAGATCGGGGTTAAGATGGTCATCTCCACAGATGCCCACACCATTGATGGCCTTGATTTGATCAGGTTTGGTGTGGGACAGGCACGAAGAGGATGGCTGGAGAGCAAAAATGTCCTCAACACGCTCCCCTGGAAAAAACTGAAAAAACATTTTAAGCGGGAATAAACAACAGGAGACCATCATGGACTTCAAGCACAATCCTAAAACCGATTTTAAAGACATTGATAAGCTGTCCAAAAAAGAGGCTGAACAGCAGATCAAAGACCTGCGAGAAGGAATTGAATACCACAATTACCTGTATTATGTGAAGAACAAGCCCAAGATTTCGGACAGCACCTATGACAAGCTGTTCAAGAGGCTCCAGGAACTGGAGGAGGCTTTTCCCGAGTTTCAATCCGATACCTCACCTACCCGAAAAATCGGGGCTCCTCCGGTTGATAAGCTGAAAAAAATCGAGCACACGGTCACTATGCTCAGTTTGAACGCAGCGCTGGAAAAAGAGGAAGCCCGAGATTTTGATGACTTTATCCACCGAAACACGGATCAGAAACAGATCAATTATGTGGTGGAGCCCAAATTTGACGGTCTTTCTGTTGAAATCGTGTATAAAAACGGTGAATTCAAATACGGAGCTACTCGGGGAGATGGTCAAACTGGAGAGGATATCTCAGAAAACATCAAAGCCATCGGAGCGGTTCCTCTTCGGCTGCATAAGGAAAACGGTCGTGAAATTCCCTCTTTTCTGGCTGTCAGAGGAGAGGTCTTTATGCCCAAAGATGCTTTTCAGGAGATGAATAAAAAGCGGGTGGAAAGGGGAGAAAATCCTTTTGCCAATCCCCGCAATGCTGCGGCTGGAACCATGAGGCAGCTGGATTCCAGAAAAGTGGCTGACAAACCCATGGATATTTACTTTTATGAAATACTGAGAGTGGATGGTCAGGAATTCTCCTTTCATTGGGAAGTTATCCAGCAGCTCCCTAAATGGGGGTTGAAAATCGATAAGGTCAACCGTAAGTGTTCCTCGTTCAAAGAAGTTGAGGAATACCGGGAAGAACTAAGCCGGAAGAGAGATGACCTGGAGTATGAAATTGATGGGATCGTGATCAAGGTGGACGACTACAAACTTCGGGAGAATTTAGGAACCCGCCAGAGAAGTCCCCGCTGGGCTTTGGCCTGGAAGTTTCCTCCAAAAAAAGAAGTCACCACTCTGGAAGACATAGTGGTTCAGGTGGGACGGACCGGGATGCTGACTCCTGTGGCGCTGCTTCAGCCAGTGGATGTAGGAGGTGTGACAGTCAGCCGGGCCACTCTGCATAATGAAGATGAGGTGTACAACAAAGATGTAAGACCCGGAGATAGGGTCCGGATCGCCCGGGCCGGGGACGTGATTCCGGAAGTGGTGGAGAGGATCAAAGAACCGGGGAAAAAAAGAGGGCAGAAATTTTCCATGCCTGAAAAATGTCCGGTGTGCGGATCCGAGGTGTTTAAAGAAGGCGCCTATTATTTCTGTTCCGCAGGACTGACCTGCACAGCCCAGCTCATCGGTCATATCATGCACTATGCTTCAAGGGATGCCATGAATATTGAAGGGCTGGGTGAAAAAATCGTTAAAAAACTGGTGGATAAGGATATGGTGAAAGATGTGGCAGACCTTTACCATCTTTCTGTGGAAGACTTTAAAAAGCTGGAAGGATTTGCCCAGAAGTCAGCAAAGAATCTTCATCAGGCCATCCAGGGATCCAAAAAAGTTCGGCTGGACCGTTTTCTGTACGCTCTGGGAATCAGACATGTGGGACAGCACATGGCACGTGTGTTAGCCCGGGAGTTCAGCACCCTGGAGAACCTTGAAAAAGCTGGTGAAGATGACCTTCAGGGAATCAAAGAAACTGGCCCCCAGATAGCCCGGAGCGTGCATCACTTTTTCAAACAGGAACAGAATCAGAAAGTGCTGAAAGAATTGAAACAAGCCGGAGTCAAGGGAGAGCCTATAAAAACCAAGGGAAAATCGTTGCCTTTGGAGGGAAAGAAATTTGTGTTTACAGGAGGCCTGGATGACTTCACCCGGGATAAAGCCAAACAAGCTGTGGAAGACCTGGGAGGCCGGGCTACTTCCAGTGTCTCCGGTGAGACGGATTATCTGGTGAAGGGTGAGGATCCGGGGAGCAAACTGGAGGAGGCCAAAAACCAGGATGTCAAAATCCTTGATGAAGAGGAATTTAAAAAGCTGCTCAAAGAATCAAAATCTCGATAAGGAGGGAACCATGCCGGAATTACCGGACGTAGAAGTTTTTAGACGTTATATGGACCGGACGTCTTTACATAAAAAAATAACCGGGTTGGAGGTGGAGCGTGAAAGAGTTCTTCAGAATATAACTCCTTCTGGACTGAAAAAAAAGCTGAAGGGACATCGGTTTGTGAGAACCAGACGCCATGGAAAACATATTTTTGCGTGTGTGGATGAAGAATTTTGGATCATGTTTCATTTTGGGATGACCGGTTTTTTTAAGTATTTTAAGAGAGCACAGGAAAAGCCTTCTCACACACGTATATTGTTTCATTTTAAAAACAGCTATCACCTTGCCTATGACAATCAGAGGATGCTGGGAAAAGTGCAGGTAGTTGAAGATGCGGGAGATTTTGTCAGGAAGAATAACCTGGGTGAAGATGCTAGGGATGTGTCTTTGAGGGCTTTTCAAAAATTAATTCAAGGCCGGCGCGGATCCATAAAAACATCTTTGATGAACCAGAGCCTGATTGCCGGGATCGGAAACATCTATTCCGATGAGATTTTGTTTCAAACCAAAATTCATCCCAAAACCCCTGTCAAAAAACTGGATCAAAACCAAATAAAAAAGATGTATCAGAGCATGAACCAGGTTTTTAACACAGCCATTGAAAAAAAGGTTAACCCCGATGAATTTCCCGATGATTGGCTCATTCCTCATCGAGGTGAAGAGGAGTCCTGTCCCCGGTGCGGTGGGAAGATCGAAAAAATCAAGGTGAACAACCGGGGGACCTATTTTTGTTCCAAGTGCCAGCCGTCACCCAAGTGAAAAATTCAAAGCTCCAAAAACCCTGGACCCGGGACATAAAGTCCGTTTTGGATCGTTTTTCTGTATCTCATGAACAGGGCCTGAACCAATCCCAGATCCAAAAACAAAGAAGCGCTTTTGGACCTAATCAACTGAAAAAAGCTAAAAAACGAGGGGTGCTTTCCATTCTTATCGACCAGATGGAAAGCATTGTGGTGATCGTGCTGGCTGCAGCCACAGCCGTTTCTCTTTTGTTAGGCCACTGGCTTGAAGGGATCGCTATTGGAGTGGCTCTTTTGATCAACACACTTATTGGATTCTTCACTGAATGGAGAGCCGTGCGTTCCATGGAAGCGCTTCGCGAATTAGGAGGGGTGGAGACCAAGGTACGCCGGGAAAGCGATGTTCAACAAGTATCGGCTGAAGAAGTAGTGCCCGGCGACATAGTGATTTTGGAAAGCGGAGACATTGTCACAGCAGACCTAAGATTGGTGAAAGCCTCCAAGCTTCAGGCGGATGAATCCACTCTGACCGGAGAATCCGAGCCAGTGACTAAATCTGTATCCGCGCTATCTGAAGACACTTCCTTGGCTGACAGGAAAAATATGTTGTTCAAAGGGACTTCGGTGACTCGAGGAACCGCTGAAGGAGTGGTCACATCCATTGGAATGGATACAGAAGTGGGAAAAATCACAACCCTGACCGAACAGGCTAAAGAAGAAAAAACTCCTCTGGAGAGGCGTCTCAACCAGATGGGAAAACGCCTGATTTGGGCGACACTTGGGATTATGGCGGTGGTGGCTATGATAGGACTACTGGCAGGACGGGATACGGTCATTATGCTGGAAACAGCCGTAGCTCTTGCTATTGCCGCCATCCCGGAAGGACTTCCCATTGTGGCTACTTTAAGCTTAGCACGGGGAGTGTGGAGAATGGTGCAGAACAAGGCTCTGATTAACCGACTGTCTTCTGTGGAGACCTTAGGAACCACTACGGTTATTTTTTCAGATAAAACCGGGACCTTGACTGAAAACCGGATGAAGGTCAAAGAGATCCGGACCGCATCCGGAAAAATGGATATGAATGAAAAAGAGCTTCCAAAAAGTGTGCTGTTAAAGGAAATCCTGAAGATAGGTGTTCTCTGCAACAACGCGGATTTGGAGGCTGATGATCCTCAACAAAAGCCTAGAGGTGAACCCCTGGAAATAGCTTTGCTGGAAACAGGAACTGATTATGACCTCCAAAGAAAAGACCTGCTGGAATCTCTGCCCGAAAAAAAGGAGGTTTCTTTTGATCCTGAGGTCAAGCTGATGGCTACTTTTCATCAGCAAAATGGTCAATATTTGGTAGCAGTCAAAGGGGCTCCCGAATCAGTCCTGGATACCTGCACTAAAATCAAGACCGAGTCTGATTCACAGTCCTTTGATGAGCCTGAAAAAAAGAAGTGGATGTCCCAAAATAATGACCTCGCTTCTCAGGGATTGAGGGTCATTGCCCTGGCTGAGAAATCAGTATCTTCCCCGGATAAAGACCCTTATGAAGACCTGATTTTTCTGGGATTGGTGAGTATGATGGATCCTCCGCGGGAGGACGCCAAGAAAGCCATTGAGCAATGTAAAAAAGCCGGGATAAGGGTTGTGATGGTGACCGGAGACCACGCAGACACGGCCTTAAAAATCGGGGAATACATGGGATTAACTTCCCAATCTTCTCAGGTTCTGGAAGGCCGGGACCTTGAGTCTTTTCAGGGGAAAGAGGACCATCAGAGGGAAAAAATCATCAGTACCTCTGTGTTTGCGCGGGTCAGCCCTTCGCAAAAGCTCGGCCTCATTCAGGTTCATCAGGATGCTGGAGAGATCGTGGCCATGACCGGCGATGGGGTTAATGACGCTCCTGCGTTAAAAAAAGCGGATATTGGAGTGGCGATGGGAAAGCGGGGGACCCAGGTGGCTAAAGAAGCCTCTGATATGATCCTTCAAGATGATGCGTTTTCCAGCATTGTTTTGGCTGTTCAGCAGGGGAGGGTCATTTTTAATGACATACGCAAGTTCATCTATTATCTTTTTTCCTCAAACGTGGGAAAGATTCTCAGTGTTTCTCTGGCTTCCCTTTTCAGCATACCCCTGCCGGTCCGTCCCCTTCAAATATTGTTTCTGAATTTAGTGACCGATGTGTTCATGGCTCTAGCGCTGGGAGTGGGAAAAGGAACTCCAAAGATCATGACTCAACCCCCTCGAGACAGCAAAGAACCCATTTTGACCTCAGGTCGATGGAAGGGTATTGTGGTTTATGGTTTCATCATTTCACTGGTGGTCCTAGGCGCTGTGGTTATAGGAGATTTGTTTTTAGGGATGGGAACAGAAAAAGCCGTGACTTTTTCCTTTATTACTCTTGGCTTTGCTTCTATTTTTCATGCTTTTAATATGGGGAACGCGGGGTCTCCTATCCTGAACAATGAGATCACCCGCAATCCATCTGTCTGGGCTGCCTCAGGATTTTGCCTCATTCTTCTGGTGGCTGCGGTATACTTACCCGGTCTTTCTGATGCCATGAAAACAGTTCCTTTGACTTCTGCTCAGTGGGGGGGAGCTTTGGGACTCGGATTGATTCCCTTATTCTTTGGGCAAATCCTTAAAAGCATTAAGAAACTGAAGTTCTTGGGGCCCTAGATCGAGAAAATGTGGAATTGAGAGTAAAATGGGATAAAATGAGCATATTTGGAAAATAATAATGGTCAAAAAAATCCTATAAAATTGTGATTAGTCCTGTTAATATGAATAACATATAAGATATTAAGGAGGTTTTATGCAAACCAAAAATTTTACAAAATGGATGTTATGGGGTCTGCTAACTTTGGGACTTCTTTTTTCTCAAGTCTCCCTGCAGGCTCAAGAAACGGAAAAACCCTATCGTTTTATCGTGACCCACGAGATTGAGCACACTCCGGCAAAAAACCAAGCCCGTACCGGCACCTGCTGGTGTTTCTCAACGGTTTCTTTTATTGAGTCTGAGGCTATGCGTTTGGGTGCTGATGCCTTGGATCTCTCTGAGATGTATATGGTTAACTATAATTACCGGAAAAAAGCAGAAAACTATGTCCGTATGCACGGCCGCGCCAATTTTGGGCAGGGGAGTCTGAGCCATCATGTGATGGACCGGTTTTATGAGAAAGGGATTGTACCAGAGTCTGTATATGACGGAATGAAACTTGGCAAAGATTATCATGACCACAGTGAGATGTTCCGAGTTCTGAAGGGCATAGCAGATGGAGTGATTGGAGCGAGACGCCCCACTATCCAGTGGAAGAATGCTTTTGTATCTGCCTTGAATGCTTACTTGGGCATACCACCAGAAAACTTTGAATATGAAGATAAACTCTATACTCCTCTTTCCTTTGCGGAAACAAGAGTTTTGATCAATCCTGATGATTATATAGAACTCACCTCTTATACTTACGCGCCTTTTTACAGCCAGTGCATACTCAAGGTGCCGGATAACTGGGATTACAATGATGAGTTTTACAATATTCCTCTTGATGATTTGGAACGAGTGATGGATTATGCGCTCAAAAACGGCTATTCTGTGACCTGGGATGGGGATGTCAGTGAGGAGCATTTTTCAAGCCGGGACAAGGGGTATGCCATTCTCCCCAAAGAAGAAGTCAAGGGTGGGATAGCAGAACCTGTGGAAGAGAAGCAGGTCACCCAGGACAGCCGCCAGAAAACCTTTAATAATTTCACTACCACCGATGACCACCTGATGCATGTGGTGGGTTTGGCTGAGGATCAGAATGGAAAGGTTTATTATTATATTAAAAATTCCGGAGGAGCCGAGGGAGTTTATGATGGATACCTTTACATGTCCAAACCCTATTTCCGCATGAAAACCACCGCCATCATGGTGCACAAAGAGGCGCTCCCCCAAGACCTGAAAGATAGATCAGGGCTCTAGAGAAATTGTCATCAAGTATATAAAGTAAAACAAGGAGGCAAAAAGTGATCAAATTTTTGGGGAAATATCTGTTTGTAATTATATTTATGGCGACTGTCATCGCGACTCCTTTGATGTTTGGGGAGCAGAAAAAGGCGGTTAAGTTCCTGACTGATGATGACTATGCCCAAGCTGAGAAGTTTCTGCGCTCCCACACTGACCCCCTTGTTTTGGGCGCTGATGTCCGGCCTGCTTGGCTCGATGGCCATCGATTCTGGTATAGAAATCGATTTGAAAATGGATTTGAATTTATTTTGGTAGATTCTGTGAAGAAAAAGCGCGAACGAGCATTTGACCATAAAAAACTGGCTGAAGCTCTCTCTCAAATAGCAGATAAAGAATATCAACCTTTCCAGCTGCCTTTTAACCGCATTGAGTTTGCTGATGAAGAAAAATCTATTGTATTTCAAGTCAAAAATCAGAAATACAAATATGATATCTCAAAAGAAATCTGCACTACCCTGGAGACTCCGGTGGACCCGGAACTCCATGCCGTGATCTCACCAGACGGAAAATATGCGGCTTTTATCCGCCAATATAATTTATGGATACGCAACCTGGAGACTGAAGAGGATATCCAGCTCACCACCGATGGAGTCAAGGATTTTGGCTATGCCACAAACAATGCAGGATGGGCCCGGAGTGACCGCCCTGTTTTGCTCTGGTCCCCGGATTCCCAAAAGATCGCCACCTTTCAACATGATGGTCGCAAAGTAAAGGAGATGTACCTTACTTCCACCAACGTGGGTCATCCGGAACTTCAAGCTTGGAAATATCCTCTTCCCGGAGATGAGCACATTTTTATGATCCATCGGGTAGTGATTCATGTTGATGGTCCCCAGGTGGTATCACTCCAGATGCCCCCTGACCCTCACCGGTCTACGGTCTGTGACCATGTGTCATGCCGAGGACAAGGATTTGCTGATGTGGAGTGGAGTCCTGATTCTTCTCAATTGGCTTTTGTTTCCAGTTCCAGGAACCACCAGCGTGCAGTACTCCGAATTTCTGATCCTCAGACTGGAGAAGTCCGGGATGTTTTGGAAGAGACAGTGGATACCTTTTTTGAATCAGGCTACAATACCTCTAACTGGCGTGTGCTTCCTGAAACCAATGAGGTGATTTGGTTTTCACAAAGGGATAATTGGGGCCATCTTTATCTCTATGACCTGGAAACAGGAGAGTTTAAAAATCGCATCACCCAAGGAGATTGGAATGTGCTTCAGGTGAGAAGAGTGGACAGGGAGAACCGCATCATCTACTTTGCCGGGGCAGGAAGGGAACCAGGGGATCCCTATTTTCAATACTTTTACCTGATCCACATGGATGGCTCAGGACTTGAACTTTTATCCCCTGAACAAGCCAATCATTCTATAAGCCTATCTCCATCCGGTCAGTACTTTGTGGACACCTATTCGACTCCAGTAGAGCCCCCGATCACTATTGTACGGAATGACCAGGGAAAAAAATTCTTTCAGGCTGAGAAGGCTGATATTTCCGGTCTCCTGGAAATGGGATGGAAACCTCCTGTGCCCATCACTGTCAAAGCAAGAGACGAAAAAACAGATCTTTACGGTCTTATGTTCAAGCCCACAGAATTTGATCCCAACAAAAAGTATCCTATCATCAACTACATATATCCAGGACCCCAGACAGGAAGTGTAGGCACCCGCAGTTTTGTGGCTTCCCGAGGTGACCAACAGGCATTAGCAGAACTGGGCTTTATTGTGGTAGCTCTGGATGCGATGGGAACTCCTATGAGGTCTAAATCGTTTCATGCTGCTTATTATGGAAACATGGGAGACAACGGACTCCCAGATCAAATAACCGGAATGAAGCAGCTGGCTCAAAGGCATCCATGGATTGATATTGATCGAGTGGGGATATATGGACACTCAGGGGGAGGGTTTGCATCTACAGATGCCGTACTCCGCTATCCTGACTTTTTTAAAGTAGCGGTAAGTGGAGCCGGAAACCATGACAACCGAAACTATGAAGACGATTGGGGTGAGAAATGGCAGGGACTGCTCAAAACCTATCCAGACGGCACCACCAATTACGACAATCAAGCCAATCAGCTCTTGGCAAAAAATCTCAAAGGGAAACTCTTGTTGGCTCATGGAACTCTGGATACCAATGTCCCCTTGTACAACACGCTTCTGGTGGTGAATGAACTCATTGCTGCCAACAAGGACTTTGACCTGATATTATTTCCCAACCGGGGACACGGATTCGGCCGTGAATCTTATATGATTCGAAGGCGGTGGGATTATTTTGTGAAACATTTGATGGGATATGAGCCCCCCAAAGAATATCAGTTTGAAAAAACAGAATCTCGAAGGAGATAATAGGCAGATCATCAGAATGGATTCATCTGTCTTATCTGGCATCAAGTCTTACTGATTTTTGATCTTTATGTGACGCTTTTTCATGTTCTTGATGACAAAAGGATAGGCTTCCAGAGATTCCCCTTCGATTTCCGGTGATATTCCATTCGCTTTCAGGGTTGTTTTCAGCTTTTTGATATCTTGGCTTGAAAATAGATCTTTCATCAAAGCAGGCCAGGCTGAAATCCCTATTTTTTTCAACTGTTTCAGAGCTTTTATGGGGAATAAAAAAGCATTTTTTTTGGCTCCTGTGATTTGTTCAAAAGAGTCCTCATCCACTCCTTTGAGACAGACCCGAATTCTCAGGTTATGAAATTTTTTAAAGCCTTGGCATAACTCAGGCCGGTAACCGAAGAAAAATCCATTGGTCTCCAGGATAAACAGAGAGTCAGGTCGGTTCAGGTGGATGATTTCAAGCACATCCATCAGATGATCCACAGATTTTTTCCCTAGCATAGGCTCTGCGCCACTGACCCGAAAAAGACGGAAAGATTTTTTTTGGGCAATGGAAAGAAGTTCGGAAGCAACCTGTTGAGGAGAGTAAAAAGTGTGGTGTCTTTCCGGATAGAGATTTCGGTTGTAGTTCCAGCAGTAGGCACAGAGAAAGGCACACCCCACCGCATCTGCAGTAGCAATTCCCCCGTAATAAGGAGCAGGTCTGAACCTGTAGTACAATCTTTTTTGGCCTCTCATAACCTTAGCTTCCACTTCATGAGCGCCCTGGAGAGGATCAAAAGGGAATTTTAATTCTTCTTTGGCCATTTTTACTTGCTAACTTCAATGCCCACAGCAGATCCTGTATTTCTCCACTCTGATTTCATGAATCCCTGTGAGGCCAGATCCACTTGGACCTGCAGAAAATGACTTCCTTGGTCTCGCTCAACCGCCCATCCCTGAAGTTTATATTTAAGGGAAGTGGGACCATGGGCAGCGCCCAATACTTTGACTGAGGAAGGATTCTCAAATCCAGACGGGAGCAGAACATCAAAAACAACCCTGTCGTTGAACATATTTTTTTGAAATGCCAGATAATCATGAAAGGTATCCGTGAATATCGCTTGGTATTGGGGGTTATTCATGATCGCCCCGATAATAAGTTTTTGGGTCTTATTTTCTATCGTAAACTTCAAAGGTTTCTCAACGGAAAGAGGCTTCATGATTCTCAGTGAGGGATCTCCAAAAAGCACTCTGGAAGCAGTACCCTTCACCATGATTTCCTGGGGAGTCCAGGAAGGAGAAGGCATTCCATGGGATAGAGTCTCGAATTCCGGGAGCTGACCTCCGTTTCCAAGGACAACCCCATCATAGGTGTACTTAATCACTTCTCCTAGGGTGGCTCCTTTTAGTGCCATGTGCTCCATTTCCTGATACACTGGCATGCCGTGATCCGGGTGAAGAGAAGCCAGGTATCCGATCACTTTATTTTGAAGCATGTTCAGACAGAATGAATTTGGTGTTTCCACTATTTTTTCCTGAATGGTGCCTTTGGGTCCGAACATTTCATAGTATCTCCCTACGACTCCTGTGTAGCAGGCTCCGTTAAAGCATACGCAGGGAGAAAATTCGATTTTTGTGATTTGCTTCGCTGTTATCCCGTTATCAATCTGTCCGGGATGTCCGTGTCCTCCAAAATGAACAAGCCCGGCTTTGGTTAGAGAATTCAAATGGTTTTGAGGAAAACCTCCTGTTCCATGAGAGAGGCTCTCACATTTCATGACCTTGCACATGACCGGAACAAAATTGGAATGAGAGAACTTGTGGAAAGAATCTTTTTTTGCCTGCATATTGGGCCCCAGGTTATCGATCATTTTTGCGGGCATGCGGAGTTCATGAGATATAGCTCGGTATATCCGTTTGACAAAATCAGCAGCAGCTTGGGGGGAAGCCCCGGTGATAAATCCTGTTCGGGTATCTATATAAGGGTCATCATCCAGTTGGGAGGTCAGGGTTAGCCAATGCCATCCAAAGTTTACATCCAGTTCTTGAGGGAGCATGAAGACCTGCACATAATAGGGTTGGTGTTCTTTAAGAATAGACTCTGCTAAAGACAACTCATTGGGATCAAAGGTTTTGACTTTAGCTTTTGGATGCAGTTTGTGACTCTCTTCTAAAGCTTCCTTATAGCATACTAAAGCTTTTTCTGTCACAAGGATCAAAAAAGAATGGGTTTTATCGAGCTCAACATCAAGAACAGGGGTTGATTCTTTTTCAGAAGCACATTGGAATAGGTTCAGGAGCAATACCAGGATAAGGCCTGATAAGGTAAAAACTTTACCTGAAGACTGAATTTTTGTGATTATCCGGGAAGTAATTTTTGTGACCATTTTTTTCCTGATTTATCTATTTTTTTAAGAAAAGACAGGGGCGGTTCTTAAAAAACGAGAACCGCCCCTGTCTTTTGATTTAGTATTTCCACTTATCGGTGTTTTCGCCAGGTGGTGCATTTTTGGTGATGTGTTCAGCCATGACCTGTTCCAATTCACCGCTGGACCATCCATAAGGAGACCAACCGTGTCCTTTACGGGGACGGCCGTAAAAAAAGTCTCCGTCATAATAAGGATCTTTGGTGTTTTCTAAAATATCTTCCAATTCATATATCGCTTCATTCAGGTAATAATTATCCATATCTCCAGTCAAAAGATAAATCTTTCCCACCAGCTTGGGTCCGATTTCAGGCCAGTTTTCTTTGATGTATAAGCAAAGATCGTATTTCTTGAAGTGTTCTGCCGCTTCATGATTGATCTTGCCTGTTCTTTTGTCCCAAATGTCTTGAGGATATCCATCTTCTCCTACCGGACCATACACCGCCTGCCAGATATCCAACTGCTGGCCTGAGCGGCCGTGAGAGCCCAGCACTGCTTCCATCTGGCTGAGTTCTTCCATAGTGACCTGAACTTGGCCGTGGACGTCTCTCATAAAGGGACGCTGGAGGGTCATCCAACCCTGTTTTTTGAAAAAGGCGTTTTCATCATTGTAGATGTTGGTCAGAATGTAGTACCGAAAATCAATAGGATCCGGACAAAAACTCCAGGCGCCTCCAAAGAAGTCCGGATGAAAAACCTGGAGAGCTAAAGATTCCCATCCCCCGGTGGATCCTCCGGAAAGAACTCGGGCATAGGACTTAGGAATGATCCGGAAGTTTTCTTCCAAATAAGGGATGAGCTCGGTAAGCAGGGCATCTCCGTACGGTCCGCAGTTCTCCGAATTGACTGCGTAGGAGTCGTCAAAGTAAGGACAAGGATGCTGAAAAGTGATGACAAACATCCGAGGAAAATCATCAGAGGTCCATGTCTTGTAGAATTCATAATCCATCTGACCCCTGCGGTCCTCTTTTTCTGGTTTTTGGGTATGGAACCCATAGGGAGCCCGGATAGAAAAATGACCTTGTCTGTAGTGAACAGGATAAAAAGTATCAGGATGTTCTTCATAACCTTTGGGAAGCAGTATAGTGGCTCCCAAATAAATGGGATGACCCCAGAATTCTGAAAGAAGTTCGCTTTTTATCTTGATGCGTTTGACCCATTGAGTGTCTTCTGGGACTTCTATGGGAGGAATGATCTTATCCATGCTCAAATCAATCCGGTAGCCTTGATCCGGATCCAAGTGGACTTTTTGGGCCTTGCTGTAGATATTTCCTGGAGACCGGTTAAAACGCTGCCCTTCCCACTGATCCATATGAGCCCAGATCTCATGGCCGTCAGAACGCTTGAATTGGGTGTAGATGTTGATCAGACCTTGAACATAGTAATCCCCTTCAGGGATATCCTTCAAACTCTCCGGGGGAAAACCCAAAGTATTTCCATCGATCACCACTTCTTCTCCAGGATTGAGTCCTTGGAGGTCTTTTCCAAAGAAAGGAACACTGTTCCACCATGAGCCTGCTTGAAGTCTGGGTTCTCTTTCATTGCTTTCTGAGATACAAACAAATACGCGCCCGGTGATTTCTTCCGAATGAGCGGACTGAGGAAAGGAGAGAACAAACTCGAGTTTGGGTGAGGGAGCTTTCTGGCAGGCGTTCGAAAGGATGAGAGAAAAAGCCAATAGAAAGAAACCTAATAATAATTTCTTATTTTTTTTCATATAATTTCCTCCTTATTTTCATTTTATGAATTTATGTGTGATAATCAAGAATAAAGATGTTCACTGTTTTTTGAATGGTTATATTATTTGGATTGGGTTTGTCAAAGGGAACCATGTTTTTTCTTCAAATACTGAATGACCTTCACAGATCCCGAGGGAAAAGGATAGTCCTGAAATTGTTGAAGAGACACCCATTTATGAATTTTGGGTTTCAAGTGGAACTTTCCCGTAAGCTCACACTGAAAAGCATGGAGAGTGACCCGGAAGTGGGTATAGGAATGCGTAACCCGGGTAAGGAATCGTTCTTTTTTGACCTCTACGCCGATTTCTTCTTTGATTTCCCGGTGAAGAGCCTGTTTCAATGTTTCATTCTGTACAATTTTCCCCCCGGGGAATTCCCAAAGGTCAGCCATAAGCCCTTGGGAAGGCCTTTTTTGGATCAAATATCGGTTGTTTTCATAAATGATTCCCAGAACTGTTTCAATTTTATTCAGGTTCAATTTTTTGGGTTTGGGAATGATTTCCTGGGTGCCGGATTCAAACGCCCGACAAAATTTTTGAATGGGGCATAGAAGACAGGATGGATTCCGGGGTCGACAGATCAGAGCACCCAGCTCCATAAACGCCTGATTGAATTGGCTTGGTTGTTGAGTGGGAAAAAGAGTATTGAGCAAAGGTTTGAGGAATTTATCCACTGAGGAATCAGCGGTTCGGCGCAGATCTTTGAGTCTCATGAGGATGCGACGGATGTTTCCATCTATCACTGGATAAGATTTGTTAAAAGCAAAGCTGAGAACAGCAGCCGTAGTATAAGGGCCAAAACCAGGGAGGGATTTGAGTGATGGATAGGTATCAGGGAAGGTTCCCTGATATTTTTCCATGATGATTTTTGAAGCATGGTGAAGGTTTTTGGCTCTTTGATAGTAGCCCAATCCTTCCCATGCTTTGAGGACTTTTTGAAGAGGAGCGCAACTCAATGTCTGGATATCCGGGAACAATTTGAGCCATTTTTTGTAGTAAGGGATTACGGTCTGAACTGTTGTCTGCTGGAGCATGATTTCTGAGATCCATATTTTATAAGGGTCTTGAGTCTCTCTCCAAGGGAGTTTTCGTTGATGCTGCTGGTACCAGTGAAATAATTTTTCCTGGAATTCGAGATTTTCCTTTTTTTCGCTCATGTTCTGAATTATTTATTCTATCTGAAATTCATTCCATTTTTAAGATTTATGTTTGTTTTTATAATCTTAAGAGAATCCCATAAGAAGAATTACAGTCTTACCATACAGGACAAATCCCGTCTCTTTAATCCAATGCATGTTTTTGAATATGAATCCTTTCCTTAAAAAAAAGAGCCCAGTTGAATTTTATTTGGCATAGTTTTTGCATTTTAAATAAAACAAAAAAGGAGGAAATAATGCGTACTGATGAACAAATCAAAAAAGACGTGGTGGATCAAATTTATTGGGATGGAAGAGTGGATGCCTCTAAAGTGAATGTGGAGGTTAAGGATGGGAGAGTAACCCTAATCGGAAAGGTCCCCAATTATTCTGCCTTTCATGCGGCCGAAGATGATGCTTGGGCTATTCCCAAAGTCATAGCTGTGGACAACTTAATGGAGGTGGAATATAAGGGAGAGGTATCCATTCCTTCTGATGAAGAAATCAAATCAAATATCGAAAACATGCTGATGTGGAATTCCTACATCAATGAAGCCAGTATTGATGTGTCTGTCCAAGACGGAATCGTCAAACTGGAAGGCTCGGTGGAATCGTTATGGAAGAAAATCAGAGCGGAGGAAATAGCCTATGACATGAGAGGAGTGATCGAAGTCATCAACGAGTTGGCAGTGGTTCCCACCAAAGATATCGTGGATCAGGTCATTGCTGAAGATATTGTAGAGGCTATAGAACGCAATGCATTTGTAAGAGCAGATTCTGTGGATGTAGAGGTTGAAAACGGGAAAGTCACCTTATCAGGAGAAGTAGCTGATTGGACTGCTTACCGGGTGGCGGTTGACATTGCCAGAAACACAACTGGAGTGACGGAGATCAATAACAATCTTCTTATCACTGGATAAAAAAAGCAATCAGGTATTGAGGAGAATTCATTTTATTTGAATTTGCTTTATACATTCCGGTCAGTCATTTGGGATTTGTCAGTGCTTTATTGACATACAGGATTAGACATAATATATTGGAAACGTCCCAAATACCATACAAAGGAACAGAGCTAAAGGGGAAGAAGGAAGGGAAATGGCTGCTGACAAAAAAGAAAGAAAATCCCAAAAAAAGAAAAAAAATAAAATTCTCGAAAATAAGGAAAGGAATACATTCATAAACCAGTCTCAAATTCATAGAACTGAGAAAGAAGTTATATATCAGGATCTGAATCAGGACTATCAAAAGCATGAGAGATTGGTCCAGAAATTTGATCGCATTTATGACTTTTTACCTGTAGGCTATGTGAACCTGACCAAGGAAGGAAAAATCCTGAGATGCAATCTGGCTTTTTCTTCTATGATCGGAATAGACAGATCATTTCTAAATAAGAGCTCTCTTTTTGATTTTGTGTTGAGAAAAGATTGGGACCTACTCTCCGATCATCTAGATAAGCTTATTGAAAATCACGGCAAAGCAAAATGCCAACTGAAACTGAAAAACATGAAAGATAATGTGGTTCATGTTCAGATGGAGAGTTCCTTTGACCAAGATGAACAGGACCGTATGATCACTATGACTTCTATAATGGAGATTACAGATCGGGTTCGCATTCATAATTCTTTAAAGAAAAGCGAGGAAATGTTCAGGACTCTGGCTGAAAATGCTCCGGATATCATCGCTCGCTTTGACAGAAACCTCAGGCATATTTATGTCAATGAGAAAACTACGGAAGTTTTAGGGATCCCCAAAAAAGAAATTCTTGGTAAAACTAATCGGGATTTGGGATATCCTGAAAATCTGGTTGGTCTCTGGAGTGAAAAAATCAGTAAGGTTTTTCGAAAAAAAAAGAAGTTCATTATGGAATACCAGGTGGAAGTGGTGGAAGGAAGAAGATATTTTGAGACATCTCTGGTTCCTGAATTTGATGAGAAGGGGGAAGTGATTTCTGTTTTAGGCATTACAAGGGATGTGACTCATTTTAAGGAACATGAGCAGAAGATCATTGCACTCAACAAGCAGTTGGATCAAAAATACCGGGACTTGAATTTAGTGAACAAAGAATTGAAGTCCTTTACTTATTCGGTGTCCCATGACTTGAGGGCTCCGCTTCGAAGCATCAAAGGATTTACTGAAGCGCTCAAAGAAGATTTTTCAGAGGACTGGCCGGATGAAGCCAAGGATTATCTCCGGAGAATCCTCAGAGCTTCTAACCGTATGACCCATCTTATTGATTCATTGCTGGAACTTTCCCGTTTGAGCCGGAAAAAGCTTGAGACCGAATTAATAGATCTAGGCCAAATAGCCCGAAAATTCTCATCCGAGCTCCAGACCTCCCATCCGGAAAGAAATGTTGAATTTGTGATTGGGGATGGTCTTGAGGTTTGGGGTGACCCTCAGCTTATGAATGCGGCTCTCCGGAATCTTATCTGGAATGCCTGGAAGTTCACCAAACCGTGTTCCAAACCCAGGATTGAGCTCGGAGTATCAAACCAAAAAAGAGAAAAGATTTATTTTGTGAGAGACAATGGAGTGGGTTTTGATATGTCTTACTCCCATAAGCTTTTCATTCCTTTCCAGAGGCTTCACAGTTCCAGTGATTTTCCCGGAGCAGGCATAGGCTTGAGCTCGGTCCAGCGGATCATCCACCGGCACAACGGACGGATCTGGGCTGAAGCTGAGGAAGGCAAAGGAGCTACTTTTTATTTTACTGTGAAAGAAAAAGGAGAATCAAAATGAATCCGGAAAAGGTTATTCTTCTGGCTGAAGATAATTCGGATGAGATCGAGCTGATCAAGCGAATGTTTGAGAAAAATAGGATTCAAAACAAACTGGAGGTGATCCAAGAAGGAAACGAGGTTTTGGATTATTTATTCCACCGGAATAATTTTACCATCCAGGATTACCCTATGCCCTCTCTCGTACTGCTGGACCTGAAAATGCCTAAAGTAGATGGGCTGGAGATTCTCCAAGAGATACGAGATAACCGGAAAACAGCCTATCTTCCTGTTTTTATCCTTATCTCTCATATAAGCGAAAAGAAGTTGATCAGAGAATCCCAACTAAGAGTGGAGGGTTTCATCCAAAAACCGATTACTTTGAAAAGATTGAAGAAAGCGGTGAATAAAATCGATTTTTCCCTGGATTTCGGAAAACAAACCCCATAAAGGATTATTATGATGGAGAAGAAGAACCTGAATATCCTTTTAGTGGAAGACTCAGAAGACGACGCTGCCCTGATTGAGAGAAAGCTGCGGAAAAACGGGTACAACTTGAATTTGAAAAGAGTGGAAGACGGAAAGCAGATGGAAAGGGCGCTTAAAGAAAATATCTGGGATCTGATCATATCCGACTATATCCTACCGCATTTTTCTGGAAAGCAAGCCTTGAATCTGGTCAAGAAGAAACTGGATGAAGTTCCTTTGATCTTGGTCTCCGGAAAGATAGGGGAAGCCATAGCTGTGGATATGCTCAAAAAAGGGGCCAGCGATTTTGTGATGAAAGATAACTTAACCCGCCTTCCATCAGCTGTGGACCATAGTTTAGAAGACGCTCAGATTTTAAAAGAAAAGAGAAAAACAGAAGAAGAACTCAGAAAATTGGCTCATCGATACCATCTTTTGTCTGAAAATGTCTCGGATATCATCTGGACTATGGATGAGAACAAAAGATTTACTTTTGTCAGTCCTTCTATTTTCAAAATCACAGGTTATGAAATAGACGAAATACTGACCAAAGGACTGGATGAGCTTTTGATTCCCGAACACCATAAAATCGCTGTACACGCCATTGACAGGGCCATGCAGATCTTTAAAAACAAGAAATCAAAACAGATTCCCAAAGATGAATTCCAGGTGCGATTGATTTGCAAAGACGGCTCTACTATCTGGACCGAGTCCAAAGTATCTCTTTTATTTGGTCCACGAAAAAAAATCATTGGCTTTTTGGGGGTAACCCGGGATATCTCTGAAAGGAAAAAAATAGAAAAGAAATCCCAGGAGATGCAGAAAATGGAGGCTTTGGGTACCTTAGCCGGAGGAATCGCCCATGACTTCAATAACATTCTCATGCCCATTATCATTAATTCCGAGCTTCTCCTTTGGGAAACCAAACTAAAAGATCCCCAGCACCTTTATCTGGAGCAAATCTTAGAGGCCGCACAAAGAGGCAAAGACCTGGTGAAGCAGATCCTGACCTACAGCCGGCACTCTGATGTGGAAAAAAGACCGTTGGATATGGTCCGAACAGTCAAAGAAATCATCAAATTCCTGGGGTCGTCACTGCCTTCCCACATCAAAATAAAAAAATCATTTGACCTCCCCCAAACCATAGTGAATGCGGATGGAGTCCAGATTCAACAGGTTTTGATGAACATCTTCCAGAATGCTGCTGATGCCATCGGTCAAAAAAACGGAACCATCAAAATCCATCTGAGTCAGACAAATATCAATCCAGAGAATCAAAGTCTTTTTCCTGATCTCGAACTTGGGACTTATCTGGATCTTTCCATTAAAGACACCGGATACGGGATAAGCCAGGAAACAGCGGAACGAATTTTCGATCCTTTTTTTACCACCAAAAGACCAGGAAAAGGAACGGGAATGGGCTTGGCTGTAGCTCAGAGAATCATCAAAAATCACCAGGGAATCATAAAATTTTCCAGCCAAAAAGGCAAAGGGTCTACTGTGCACATCTACCTTCCTCTAACAGATATCAGTCACCCCCCACAAGAAGTTGAGGATAAGTCTTTACCCAAAGGAAAAGAGAGTATCTTGGTGGTGGAAGATGATAAAGAAGTAGCTCTGAGCTTAAAAAAAATGCTGGAAAGATTGGGATATACGGTAAAAAAAATGACCCGAGCCAAGTCGTGCTTAAACATGGCCCGTGAAAAGGAGAAAGCCTTTGATCTGATTATTGCTGACCAGATTATGCCAGAAATGAGCGGATTGGAATTAGTGCAGGAACTCAATCAACAGGGCGTGGATATCCCTGTCATCTTAATCTCCGGTTATATAGACTCTGTCAGTGCTGAAAAAGCTCAGGCTCTAGGCATAAAGAAAGTGATGATAAAACCTGTGAATATGAAAGAAATGTCCCAAACCATCCGGAAAACATTAGATAAAAAGGCTTAATTTCTGGGGATAAAAGATTCATGCCAGCGAAAATATTGGTTATTGATGACGACCGGCTGGTCTGCGATTCCATCTCACACGTAGTGGAACAGATGGGACATCACTTTGAGAGTGCTTATAAATTAAAAGAAGGGCTTGAAAAAATTGGTTCTCAGTTATTTGATGTGGTGTTCCTGGATGTGCGGCTTCCTGATGGATCCGGCCTGGATAGTCTGCCTGCTATTTTAGAAAGACCTTCAGCACCTGAAGTCATCATCATTACCGGATTTGGAGACCCGGATGGAGCGGAACTGGCGATCACCAAGGGAGCCTGGAGCTATGTGGAAAAGCCCCTTTCGGTACGAGCTATAAAACTGCCTTTAGCCAGAGCACTCCAGTACAGGGAGGAAAAAAATTCCCGAAAACCAGTAGCCTTAAAGCTGAAGGGGATCATCGGAAACAGTCCCAAGCTGAAGAGCTGTATAGACCAACTGGCCCAAGCTTCTGACTGCAAAGTCAATGTGATGCTGACCGGGGAGACCGGCACAGGAAAAGAGCTTTTCGCATGGGCCATCCATCACAACAGCGACCGAAGTCGCCGGAGCTTTGTGGTGGTAGACTGTGCCGCGCTTCCTGAAACTCTGGTAGAGAGCGTTTTGTTCGGGTATCGAAAGGGAGCCTTCACCGGCGCTGATCGGGCACAGGATGGGTTGATCAAGCAGGCAGATGGGGGAACTCTTTTTCTGGACGAAGTGTGTGAGCTTCCTCTTTCTATCCAGAAATCCTTTCTTCGGGTTCTGCAGGAACGTCGGTTTCGGCCGGTGGGAGCCAAAGCAGAAGTCAAGAGTGATTTCAGACTCCTGGCTGCAACCAACAGAGATGTGAATCAGATGGTTCGTCAGGGAAGATTTCGTCAGGATCTGCTTTTTCGACTCAGAGGAATGACTATAGAGCTTCCTCCTTTGAGAGAAATCAAGGAAGACATCAAAGATCTTGTTTTTTATTATATGAACAAGATGAGTGAACAATATGATATCGAGACTAAGGGATTTTCTCCGGATTTCTGGGACACATTGTATAAATATGACTGGCCGGGCAATGTTCGGGAGCTGATCCAAGCGGTGGAACATGCTCTCACATCAGCCAAACAGGAGCCCACTCTATTCCCCAAACACCTGCCCAAACATATCCGGATTCAAGTGGTGAGAAAAGAAATAGAAGGAAAAAATGCCTCTTTAAATTATTTGAACAAAAGAAAAAAAGATCAAACCGAGTTCGAGCCTCTGCAGGAAGTCCGGGAGTCTGTCATAACCAATGTGGAGAGAGGATATCTTGAAGAGCTGATGGAAGTGACTCAAGGAAAAATCAGAGAAGCCATCAAAATTTCAGGACTTTCCCGCTCTCGTTTGTACACCCTTTTGAAAAAATACCATATTTCCACCAAGGTCTCCTCCTGAAATTTTTTTGTCTTGGACCGCAGGACAAAGTTCTAGATAACAGAACTGATTTTTATCAATCAATACCTCCTTTTCTTACCTTTCCCTGATAATTTTTGCAAGGGAAAAAGCATTCATATGGCATGATTCTTGTAGTACAAACATTGGATAAATAGAATAAACAGGAGAAGGAGAATCTGATGAGAGCTCTTTTATACTCCACAGAGATGGAAGGAGACGGTAAGCGCCTCCAAACAGTAGTGGAAAAAACAATCCATGAGAATAATTTGGAAGTTTTGCGCACCATAGAGGATTTGGAATCCAGCCTTCGCACTCCCTTGGGTGATAAAGCCATTGCGGTTCTGATGGCTTCAAACATGAGGGAACTCAAGAACTTTCTTTCCCTTAGAAATTTGATGGATAATATGTCCGTTGTTCTCATTGTGCCTAACTACAAACCAGAGACATTGGAACTGGCTCATCTTCTTCTGCCCAGGTACATGGAATA
>Ga0180434_10000504_pt1 | contig 57729 bp, 80 predicted proteins | sample SS_ome_7_FD_132453 | JGI IMG/M metagenome (GOLD analysis project Ga0180434, IMG submission 132453) | Hypersaline lake sediment archaeal communities from the Salton Sea, California, USA - SS_1_D_2 metaG | ecosystem: Environmental > Aquatic > Non-marine Saline and Alkaline > Hypersaline >...
ACAGTGTCTTATATTTCAGCCTCTTCAATTACATTGGCAACACACTCATATTGTGGATACCTGCTCATCAGCCTTACATACTCTGGCGTAAAAAGTTTCCTGAGAACAGAGACTGCGGCTTTGCCGTATCTGTTTTCTTTGTTGCTGAGCCAAACCCCATGTATCTTTGAAAAGACGCCGTTCAGGGCAGGGTCATCACTTTCCGGTTTTATCATGAACGGTTTTCTTCCTTTCACTGCATTGTAATCATCATGACACAATACCGTTTTCTCATCATTAGAGAGCTCTTCCCATCCGGGCAAAGTAAAAGCATCGCCAAATTCCCCGCGCATTGGATATTCGTCTAACATAGAAATCCTTCCCGCACCTCCCAGAATACAGGGATGCGCTATCGTATAATGATCGTCTTCGCTGTGCCGGCTGAAAAAATGCCAGATGCTTTGGCTGTTGTGCCGGCAATCCGTTTCATGATAAGATATTGTGCGTAAATGCTTATAAAAACAATCCACCCAACAAGGGAAAAACGTGGCTGGGTTTAAAAGGCATCCTGTTTTAATATTGATATATGTTATGCTTGGGCATAGAATCAACAGCGCATACATTCGGAATTGGAATCATGGAGAATAAAAAGACCCTGGCCAATGTCAAGGATACCTACATACCGCCTCAGGGATGGGGTATAGAGCCCATGCGGGCAGCGCAGCACCACAAACAGACCTGGAAGGATGTTGTGCAAAAAGCCCTTGATGAAGCGGGTATAGGATTAGAAAATATTGATATAATCAGTTTTTCACAAGGTGCTGGACTTGCTCCTTGCCTTCATGTTGGTTTAAATCTGGCTAAGGAACTTGCTTCTAAAAATAATATACCTCTAATTGGTGTGTGTCATCAGATAGCACATATAGAGATAGGCAAGCTGTTCAGCAATCTCAGGGACCCGGTCACGCTTTACGTTTCCGGCGCAAACACCCAAGTGCTGGCCTATGTGGAGCAGAAGTACCGCTGCTTTGGAGAGACCATGGACATCGGCATAGGCAATGCTCTGGACAAGCTGGGCAGAGTGCTCGGGCTCGGGTTTCCCGCAGGCCCGAAGATAGAGCAGGAAGCAAAGGGCGGCAGCTATGCAGAGCTGCCCTACGTTGTCAAGGGAATGGATCTGTCATTCTCAGGCATTGTAACGGACTGTCTTAGAAGGTACCAGGAATATAAACGCACTGGAAAGTTTGGCGGAATTAAGCAATCAAACGAATCCGCCCTCGGAAGCGTATGCTACTCCTTCCAGGAGACCGCATTTGCCATGCTCACAGAGGTGACGGAGCGCGCACTGGCGCACACAGGCAAGGACGAGGTTCTGCTCACCGGCGGAGTTGCCGCCAACAGGAGGCTGCAGGAGATGGTTGAAACAATGGCACGGGAACGGGGCGCAAAGTCATCCACCTGCTCGATGGAGTATGCCGGCGACTGCGGTGCAAACATCGCATGGCTCGGGCTGCTGCAGCACAAAGCAAAATGCAACCTTCTCAGCCCTGACAAGGCGGACATCCTCCCAAGGCAGAGGACGGATGATGTTGATGTGAAGTGGCTATAAGCTAAAACTGCAGGTCCAATACCAGCTCTGTCAGGCTTAGTAGGTAGATGCCTATTTTCTTGAAGTGATGAAGCAGCTCTTTTTCCTCATCATTTAGCTCATCATAGAGCCTGGTTATAAGCTCGGAGCCGCTCTTGTCCTCTTCGTATATCTCTTCTATCTTCTTTTTGCTGAAGTTATTGAACAACGAGCAAAACCTGTCAAGCTGGTTACGCTGTACCTTGAACAGTCTGCTTATTGCAGCCGAGTGCTTGCTTTTCATCTCAAGTATGTGACCCGCTATTTTCTTGAATTCATCACCGACCATTTCCATTGTGAAAACAATGCTGTATATTGTCGGTGTTTTCCTGAAATCATCATACCCTTTCTTGTTCAAAACCCTCAGGCAGTAATCCTCGAACCGGTCAAGATTGGTGTCTATTATATGTATTGCTTTCAGGTCCTGCTTGTTTCCCGTAAAACCGTTTGCTATGTTTTCTGCCTCTGTTTTCAGAAGCAGGCTGATTCTTTTCAGGGCGCTCTCGAATTCCTTATAGGTTGTTTCGCTCAGGTCTTTGATGATACAGCAATTCCCCTTTTGTTCAGTTATCTCCATGCCAATGAGCCTGTTAACACATGCGCCTATTGTTTCTATGGGGCTCATTGTGGCGAAATCATCAGGCTTAAGGAAGGCAAGTGTATTAAACGTAAATGGGGTATAGAGGCTTTTTTCACCATGCTCAATTCCTGTTATCATTATCTCATCGTATCCTGCCCTGTATGCGGAGAGTATGTAACGCCATATAATGACAGGCGTCTTCAGGCCAGAGATATCAATCATCGTTTTTAATAGATTGCTATTTTCATTCTCTGTAGAAATGATTAAGGACTTGTCCTGCTCATTGATGTCTATTTCATTGCCGGGTCTGACGCCGTATTTCTGTGCCCACTTGCTCGGAAGCGTCACAGTCAGCGTGTTGTGCCCCTGCCTGATTATCTTCCGTTTCATGTATAATCTACGAACAGCAAGATTTAAAAATATATATTTTAGTGAAAATATATTCAATATTGTGAATATAGTCACTATATATTCAATAGAGGTTAAAAATATATAGTGGCAGGCTAATTCTGAATCAGGTGAACACAATGACAATTGGAGAAGCATCCACACAAACTGATAACCCCCATAAAAGAGAGGCTGTTAAGTTGATGACAAGATTAATTCTGGGTTATGCCCCGGATCCGTTCAGCAGTGAATCCATGATAGACCATGACATCCGCTATTGCTGGGACCCAAAGAAGCCTGAGGACATTTCAGAGGTTTCAGGCATTGTTTCAGGACTTATGTGTGTAGGAAAGATAACGGAAGCCCAGTTCCGGGAAATCGGAACTATTTACAGGATGCATGGATTAGGACGGCTGTTGCTTTGAACAGCAAAGATTGATACCATCTAACCTATAGTTTAAAACACTTGTCGCCCTCGCGGACACGGTCCTTTACCTTCATGCCGATTGACTGGCCTTTCTTGGCCTCTTTCACTTCCTTGTGCTCAATCTGCATGGAGTCAACCTTCTGTTCAATGTTAGTTGTAGCACCCTCTATTGTTATCTCATCGCCGACCTTGATTGAGTCGGATAGTTTTATTACGGCCACGCCGATGTTCGTGAAAAAATGCGTAACCTCGCCTATTTCCTTCTTTTCATCTGCCATAACTAAAGCACCTGTTGATATTTTGCAGGGTTATTTAAAAATGTTAAAAAGAATTTGCCGGGTTATTTTGGGCTTACCGATATGCCGTTTTTCATCATGCTGAAAGGGTGTATAATCTCCGAGTGCTTGGATGTCCTCATCTTCCTTATTATGAGGCTTCGCTTGCGCTTTGCCATTGATTCATACTGCAGTATTATTACCGAATCCACGGCGAATTCAACTATGCCGAACCTTGAAAGCCCGGCAGAATCCTCGGGTATTTCAGTGGTGATGATGTTCAGCTTGCATTTCTCCCTCAGCTTCTCAAGAATCTGGAAAAGTGCCTTGCGTATGTCAAACTCCTTGTGCATATAGAGTTCGAGCAGCGAAACCGAGTCTATGACCAGCCTGTCTATCTTCTCTGTAACGAGTTTCTGGCTGACTATGTTTGAAAGCGACTCTATGTCAAAGGGCTCTATCTGGACTATCCTGAGCACGCCTTTCTTTTCAAGCGAATCAAGGTCCCAGCCAAACCCCTTTGCCTGCTTCCTGAGCGTTTCCTTGTTTTCATCCGTTGTTATGTAAAGCCCCTTTTCCCCGTGCTTTACAGCACCGTTGTAAAGGAACTGGAGGCAGAATATGGACTTTCCCGTGCCTATCTTCCCGCTTACGAGGGTGACGCTGTTGTTGTCAAGGCCCCCGCCCATGAGGCGGTCAAGGCCCATTATTCCGCTCGGGCTTTTGTCCTTCATGATTTCTTCCCCCGCTTAAGCCTGTTCAGCTTTGCATCTGTTTCGCTTATCTTCCTCTCGTACTGCGTGAGCATGTTCTGGAAGCTTTTCCTGTCAAGCTCCCTTTTGTAGTATTTGTTCTCCACGTTTTCCTTCAGCTTTATCAGCTCCTTTTTCTTTTCCTTTAGCTCCTCTATGCGCTCCTTTTTGCTTGGCTTGAAGGAGAATGGCAGAAGGCGAAGCATGTAAAGTATCATGAGAATGTCAAGCAGGGCGAATGATGCAACCACCGAAATGCAGAAAAGCGCTGTCATGAAAAGGTCCGAGCCGCTGAGATAAAGCTGCATGAAGCTTTCAAAAACAAACAACGTTGAGAATACCGACATGAATATGGCAATGAAGCCGAGAAATATGAAAAATCTGCCCCCTGTCGCCTTTCTTTTCATATTTAATATATTATTTTGCCCAAATAAATAATGTGATGGCATGGGAATCAGCTTTTCGGGGCTTATACCAGGCAAAGAGATCAGCTTTGATTACCTGCAAAACCGCAGCATAGCCATTGACAGCTCCAATGTCCTTTACCAGTTCCTTTCAACCATACGCGACCGGTTCACGGGCGAGCCGCTCAAAGATTCAAATGGCAGGGTTACTTCCCACCTTTCAGGTCTTTTCTACCGCACGGCAAGGCTCATAAGCAACGGCATGGAGGTTACCTACGTCTTTGACGGCGAGATGCCAAAATTCAAGAAGCATACGATGGAGGCAAGGGTAAAGCTCAGGGAAGAGGCAAGGAAGAAATGGAAACAGGCGCTTGCAGAGGGCAGGGCCGAGGACGTGCGCAGGTATGCGCAGGCGGCAACGCGGCTTACGCCGGAGATGATTGAAGAGGCGAAGAAGCTGCTGGATGCCATGGGGGTTGCATGGGTCCAGGCGCCGAGCGAGGCCGAGGCACAGGCAGCATGCCTTGCGGACAGCGGCAAAACATGGGCCGTGGGTTCCCAGGACTGGGACTGCCTGCTATTCAGGGCGCCGAGGCTCATAAGGAACCTTACCATAAGCGGAAGGAAGAAGCTTCCGGGCAGGCAGGCATATGTCCAGGTAAAGCCCGAGCTTGTTGAGCTTTCTGTTGTGCTTAAGGGGCTTGGAATAAACAAGGAACAGATGATATGCCTGGGTATACTCATAGGAACGGACTACAACCCGGGCGGAGTCAGGGGCCTTGGCCCGAAGACTGCCCTCAAGACTGTGAAGGAAAACAAAACGCCGCACAAAATATTCAGCTCAATAAGGGATGACTGGAATTTTGAGATACTGCCTGAGGTCATATTTGATTTTTTCAAGAAGCCGCCTGTTGATAAGGATGCCAAGATTAAGCATGGCAGCTTTGAGCCCGAAGCAGTCAAAAAGCTGATGGTTGACGAGCACGGCTTTTCAGATGACAGGATTGGCTCAGCCCTTGACAAGCTAAAAGGAATTGATAAAAACAAGTCGCAGTCAAAACTCGGCAAGTTTTTCTAAACTTCAAATGGCCCTCTGCCTGAAAAAAGGCACTTATCCGACATAGCCAGCTTCCTCACTGCCTTTGGGCCTCACGCGAGGCAGCTGAAGAGGCGGAGGGAGCTGGAGGTCATCGGCTATCGTCGCTATCTTGACCAGGCATCTCCTGAACAGGTTGTTGAGAATATCTATGTTCATTTCATCCGGCAGCTTCTTGTTCTTCTTCCATTCCTTCAGGACAGATTCGTTGTTTTTTGCGATGTATAATATGTCCCCGCTGATCTTTATCTCGGCAAGCTTTGGGTCATAGGTTGTCGCGAACTCAAAATCAATCGCAAGCGCCTTCTGCTTGAAGGTTGGGACATTGACTTCCTTGATGGATGTTATTCGGGGGGCTGAATTGACCTTGATTTCGCCCGAGGGCGCTTTGACGGTTTCATCCCTTTTGCCGTGCAATGAAGTAAACCTGAAACCAACTATGGGCATAACAATCACTTACTCTTTAATTAATGCCAACATATTTAAATGTTTGGGGTTTCTGCCTTACTGCTCTCCTAAGCCCTTTACAGGAGCTAACCGCTTCCCCAAAGGTCTAAGGTTTACCCCAAACTTATTTTTCCGTTAACGCTTTTGGGTTTTCGTATTGAAAAGGGTTAGCTCTAAAGGTTTATATGCCCAAAAGCCAAATTTCTAACATGAAGCCGGCAATAATGGCTGCAGTTGGTATAATGATAGCATCCTTTGTTATTGCTGTCTGGCTCTATCCGCAGATGCCAGATCCAATGCCAAGCCACTGGAACGCGGCGGGACAGGTTGACGGCTACATGCCCAGGTTCTGGGGCATGTTCCTTATGCCTTTAATATCCGTGGCACTTTTGCTGCTTTTCATTGTCATACCAAGAATAGACCCGCTCAAAGCCAACATCGAAAAGTTCAGGGGCTATTTCGACGGCTTCGTTGTGTTTATAATACTGTTCCTGTTCTACCTGTATTCATTGACACTGCTATGGAACCTTAACTATACGTTCAACATGGTGCAGATGCTTGTGCCCGTGCTTGCCATACTGTTTATCTACATGGGCCTGCTCGTAAGCAAGGCAAAAAGAAACTGGTTTATTGGCATACGGACCCCATGGACACTCAGCAGCGCCGAGGTATGGGATAAGACCCATGCACGCGGGGGCAAGCTCTTTACTGCAGCAGGGATTGTGGCACTTGCTGGCGTGTTCTTCGGGGAGCTTGCAATATGGTTTGTGCTGGTGCCGGCAATAGCTGCCGCGGTTTACCTCTTTGCATATTCATATTTTGAATACCAGAAACTGCGCAACAAATGAGCAATGCAAATTTATTAATCAGCCACACAAAGGATTAAAAATGAGGCATCTGTTTGGCATTGCCGTTGCTTTGGTGCTCATTGTTCCAGGCTGCACGCAGGCAGGGGATACGGATGGGATGATGAAATGGCAGACTTGAGCGGAAAGAAGGTTCTTATGATAATAGCATCGCAGAACTTCAGGGATGAGGAATACCTCGAGCCCAGGCAGATATTTGAGAGCCATGGTATGGAAGTCGTAACGGCTTCCTCAAAGACGGGCGAGCTGGCGGGCATGATGGGCGCCACGGCCACAGCCGGTTCAGAAATAGGCGATGTCAATGTATCTGATTTTGATGCTGTTGTGTTTGTCGGCGGCACAGGCGCTGCTGAGTATTTTGACAACGCAAGGGCCCATGCAATTGCGACAGAAGCCCATGAATCAGGCAAGGTTCTCGCAGCCATATGCATTGCACCGAGCATACTCGCCAATGCAGGAGTGCTTCAGGGCAGGCAGGCCACTGCCTATTCAAGCGAGCAGCAGAACCTGGAGAGCCACGGGGCAACATATACCGGGAAGTCCGTTACGCGGGACGGCAGCATAATAACGGCCAACGGCCCGGGTGCAGCCACTGGGTTCGGTAATGCGATTGTTCATGCGCTGTCCGGATAGTTTTGAAAGTAAAAACCAAATTGCACCGCCGCTTTTACCAGCCGATTCCCTTAATTCCCGGATAGTGGTGGCCTGCGCAACTTATAAAAACGTTCATGAACAATAAATAGTAAGTGCTTTTGGAAAAATGGTGAAAATTATGCTGACACCTGTTGAAAACGACGTTCTGAAGATACTGAGCAAGCGCCAGCTTGTGACAAAGAGCGAACTTGTCATACAGCTTGGGGGAGGCAACGGCATCAGCACAGCCGTGCAGAGGCTCAAGGACATGGGCTACATTGATTCCGTTGAGTCGCTCGGGAACTGCCTCGTCATAACCCAGGCAGGCATCAGGAACCTGAAAAACGACTGATTTTCTGTTTATGCATTTATAAACCACCGAAACCAAATCACATTGTAATGCATTGGATTCGAAAGTTTCTTTTGTGTTATTAAGGAGAAAGAAAGAAGAATATGAGAGATTTCAACAGGGGCGGACCGCGAAGAGATTCAGGCCCCCGAGAAATGCACAAGGCAGTCTGCGCTGAGTGCGGCAAGGAATGTGAAGTTCCTTTCAAGCCCACTGAAGGCAGACCTGTTTATTGCAGAGAATGTTTCATGAAGAGGAAGAGATAGGAAAATCGCTGATTCTTGGGCAGTAAAACAATTACATGCTTGGATACAATTGTCTTAGCTAAAGCAATATCCTTGGCTTATGATAGAGTGGCTTCTATATGCTCTAAGCAAGAATAAGCCACTCTATCCAATACCGGCAGCTGAAGCCCTATCATCCATGTGATTCAGCCGGGTTTTTGGTTGATTGCTTCCTTTCATTTATGATTAATTTGAGCTTTTTTACTATTGAGTCTATCAGCTCCTTTGTCCGGATTTCATTGGTTCTCTTTCTGTGGTTCCAGTCTATGCCGGGTTTGCTGTTGCCTTCAACCAGATAAAGATTTCCACTGTTGCTGCGCATGAAATCCAATGCATAAAGCACGTGCCTGGCATTCAACACTGAGCTCAGCCGTCTGCTTATGTTCTTCACTGATTCGGTTATGTCTTTTGGAAGTTCCTTCAGCGATATATAGACCAGCTCACCACCCTGATGCTCATTGCACCTGAATTCACCCCTTTTTGCAATCCTTATGTAAGTCTGCAGCGGCCTGTGGTCAAGTAATATAACCCTTACATCTATAAGGCCCCTGTGCTCCCCAAAGGCAAATCCCTTTTCACAGCTTATGAAAGGCTGGAGTATGTATGAAGCCATGCGTTTCTGCTTTGTGTCCGAGGCGCGCTGCTCCAGGATTGCCCGCTCAAGCCCGTTTGCGAGTCCTGTCCTGTGTATGCCCATTCCGCTCGCCCCGGCCCTGTCCTTTATCACATAACCATCGGTAAAATCCCCGCTGTGCCTGTGCACTCTCAGCTTCCTGTCAAGCCTGCTTTTCGCAAGATATATGTTCCTTTCCGAAAGGCTCTTTATCCCTTCGCTCGGTATTGCAAATTCCCTGAAAAGCTCATATGTTTTCAGCTTGTCCCTGAACAGGGATGTGAGTTTCTGTTCATTGAATTTGAGGATCGAAGGGGAAGATGTAAGCAGCCTGAACCTTTTGGCCTGTTCGGTTGTTGCCGCAGCGAACTTGTCAAAAATAAGCCTGCACCGGGCCCTGCCTTTGTTCCTTGCCCATTCCGTATCATAAGTCCAGAACCCCTTAAACGTGCCCGGGCCTGTTATGTCCTTTGATGTGGTAAGAGCCGCCTTTATTCCGGACTTCCTGCACCTTGTGAGCATATACGAATAGCTGTCATTCAGTATATTGAATTCAGCAGGAAAGGGGGCCTTGCGCCTGTATTTTTCATCCAAAGCGCTTTTCGCATAATTTTCCGAGTAAACCACAATCAAATCAAAGAGTTCTGACTGGTTTTTATTCTGCAGCACAATAAAACACCGCCAGCGCAAAAACCTAATACCATTACACTGTTATAATCTAATTGTATCCTGCCCTAATAAATATGCATAGCCCCGTCCGGATGTTCGTAACCCGTTTCGTTTTCCGTGAACTGGCAAAAACCACCAGCGGGTTTTTGTGTTTCCTGCCACCACTTCGGAACCGAAAAGGGTTCATTCGAACCGGAGTCACCGGGTATCCTCCATCACAGCGATAAAACCGCTCAGTGCCTTAGGCGATTAGACCGCTAACAATGGGTTATCAAAGCGGTCTCTGGTGCGTCCAAGGCCCGATATGCATAGTCCGCATCAACATGCGTTTGACCATTGTGCGATACCTTTTCCGTTGACGCTTTTTACAAGCTTACATGGAAAAAGGGTCACTACACTACGGGGCTATACCATAAAAATGATTCTGTTTTTTAAAAGTATGATATAAAAGCCGTCAGTTCAGCAGCCAAACGCCCATATTGAGCGCTGCTGCAATCGTGACCCATATTATGTAAGGAAGCATCACCCATGCAGCCTTTGTGTCCACCGGCCTCAGCTTCCATATGGTCAGCGCTATGAATGCCCACAGAATGACTATCTCTATGAAGGCGATGAAGACCAATTGCATGCCGAAGAATATTACTGACCATGCGGCATTGAGCACCAGCTGTGTTATGAAAAGCCGTGTTGCGGTGTTGTTTTTCTTTAGGCCTTTCTCCCAGAGCAGATACAGCGCTATGCCCATCAGGATGTAAAGTGTTATCCACACAGGGCCAAACAGCCAGTTCGGCGGGGTGAAGAATGGCTTTGCAAGCGATGCGTACCATGTCGGTATTGACTGGAATGTAAATAAGGAGCCGACAAGACCAGCGAACTGGCAGATTGCTATACAAACAATTAGCTTTATCATGTTCATGATAATTTTTGTTTTATCCGCTAATAAATCATCTAACCTTCCCCATTTTCCTGAGCGCGAACATATCTGCCTTGGTCTGCTTGCAGCCGAGCGGCAGGCCGCTTTGGTGGTCAAGGAAATGGCTCATTTCATGCAGGAACACGAAACTAACCATCTCCTCTGCAGAATTCATTTGGAAGCGCCTCCAGCCCGCGCGGTTGAACGGGCTTCCGACAATTATTTCAAGGGGATAGCTGTTGTCCGGGTTCACGGAAACGCGGATGTAGCTCTTCCTGCCGTAGAACCTGCCGCTGTACGGGCACTTGGCCCCGAGCTTGGTGTAGGCGACTTTTACTCTCAGGTTGTTTGTATTGTAACGATTAACAAAAGTGTGAAGGAAATCCACATCAAAATGTGTCTTGTTCTCAAGAAGCATATGATATGCTATTTGGAAATCAGAAATAAAAACAAAAGGAATTTGACAATTTTAAACGGTCTCAACTACGGCATCAGTTCCGTCATAATCAGTCACGTATATGTCCACGCTTCCATCAGCAGAGCGAACATGGCAGTTCCAGTATCCAAACATGTTGGAAATGCCGTGGATTGTGGCATCCTCATAATATATTCCACCAGCATATCCAGACCAGCTTTCGCCCGGTATACACCAGTTCAGACTTTCGGGCGGCTGTCCTGTTGTGCCGTTCCCTCCGTTTACATCACTTGTGGTGCAGCCGGAAACGGCTATAGAAAACAACATTAGTGCAATGAAACAGACTGTTTTGTTCATCAGCACAACCCTTCAACGCATTCACCGTTCACAATATGCTGTTCTATCATACCGGTTTGGGTATCGTGGATTATCCACATGTCGTTCATTTCGGAGTCCAGCGCGAAAAAATGTGTTATCCATTTCCCAAAGGTGGGGCTGCTCTCATCCCATATGATATGGCACCACTTCTGCCCGCCATAAAGGTAAGTTCCCTCTATGGTCATATTCTCTGTTCCGCCCATCCACTGTGGCTCATCAAACAGGGCCTCATTGCACCACGAAAGCCTTTCCCCCTCATCAGTCAGGTATGTACCTCCTGTCCACACACCGCTTTCGGCTCCATCTTCGCCTGTGCCTGTCGTGCATCCCGAAGCGGCCAAAACAGCTATCATAAGCGGGATTAATGCAAAGGATTTTTTCATATAATATTATTGTTTCTTTCTATTAATATTTATTTGCGCTAAGCGAATACTATATTATGTGCCTTTCCTGCATGAAGAAATGGGCAAAGAAGAATATGAATTATAAGGGCTTCAGCAACTTCTTCAGACCTGACAGAACAAATGTTTCTCTTTTCCTTCTCATAGCATCCGTGCATCTTGTTCTCAGCCTTGGGCTTGCCGCGTTTGGAATCGCCTACAGTTTTTTCATATCAATAATATATGCACTGTTCAATTTCCCCATATTCATAAGTTCCATGTCGCTCAGCGGCTACAGCATATACTCGCTTAATGCGGCGCTGCTCCTGCCACTGATAGTGCAGGCAATCTACTGGTATGTGGTGGCCTGCTTCATCAGGGTGCCGATAACAGCAAAGGACAAGACACTAAAATTCAAGTATGGGTTCTACATCGTGTCGGCCTTCCTGTTCTTTGCCATCCTGACAGTGATATGGTTTAGCATTTCCCTTGGCACGGTTTTCCTTTTTTATTAAACAGGCCTGATAATATTATAACATGAGTTCTTCCAAGACGCCTGCGGAGAAGTTCAGGCATGAAGTCATAAAAACCATGGCCAATTCCATAAGGGTGGCTCCGGAGAAGATTGACGCCGCCCTTGAGAAGCCACCCGAGAGCACGGGTGCTGAGCTTGCTCTACCGTGTTACAGCTTCGCCAAGGAAAGGGGCAAGAGCCCGGTCGAGGCAGCCAACAACATAGTGAAGAGCATCAAAAAAAGCAGGCTGGTTGCAAGGGCCCAGGCCTTTGGCCCGTACATCAATTTTTATGCCGACTGGAATCTGATGAACACTATAGTACTTGAGATGATTCTTTCAGAGGATGAGAGTTACGGCTGCAGAAAGCAGAATAAGCCAGAGAAGATTATGGTTGAGTATTCCTCTCCCAATACAAACAAGCCGTTGCACCTTGGACACCTGAGGAATGATGCACTGGGCATGGCGCTTTCCAACATACTTGAGTCCGTGGGCTACAGGGTAACCAAAGCCATACTGTACAGCAACAGGGGTATGGGTATTTCCAAGTGTATGCTTGCATACGATAACTGGGGCAGGGGAAGGAAACCGGGTAAGAAGAAGCCAGACCAGTTTGTTGGTGATTTCTATACCATGTTTGAAAAAAGGAAGAGCAAGGGACTTGAGAAAAAGCTGCAGGAAACGCTAAGGAAATGGGAGGAGGGTGACAGCAAAACCCGCACGCTGTGGAAGATGATGGATTCGTGGGTTATAGACGGCTTCAAGCAGACCTATAAGGCGTTTGGATCGGAATTTGACGTGGAGTTCAGGGAATCGGATTTTTACGACAAGGCCGGGCCAATCATTAAAAGGGGCCTGAAAAAAAAGGTTTTCTTCAGGGATTATGACGGGGCGATAGTTGCTGACCTTGAGAAGCAGAAACTGGGCAAAAAAGTGATATTGAGGCCTGACGGAACATCCGTATACATCACAAACGACCTTACCCTGACCCCGCACAAGTTCGAAAAATTTAATATTGACAGGTCCGTTTGGGTGGTGGGCTCGGAGCAGGACCTTTACTTCCAGCAGCTTTTCAAGATACTGGAGCTGCTTGGCTACAGCTGGGCCAGGCCGGAAAAGGGGATGTGCATGCACTACAGTTACGGGCTCGTGTATCTGCCGGAAGGCAAGATGAAGTCCCGCGAGGGTGATGTTGTTGACGCTGATGAAATAATGGATGAAATGGCAGGGCTTGCGAAAAAGGAGATTTTGAAGCGTGAGAAAGGCATAAGGAAGAAGGAGCTGGAAAAGCGTGCACGGGCAATAGGCATTGGCGCCCTGAAGTATTTCCTTCTAAAGATGGACCACAGAAAGAACATACACTTCAAACCAAAAGAGTCAGTATCATTCGAAGGCGACACGGGCCCGTACATACAATACAGCCACGCCAGGGCATGTTCAATCCTGCGCAAGGCAGGCCGTGCCTCAAGCGGTCCCAACTTTGATGCAAAACGCCTGAAACATGAGAAAGAGAAGGTGCTCATTCAGAAGCTCATGGAATTCCCCGAAACAGTGGAAAAGGCGGCCAAGTATCTTAAACCGAACTATATAGCCAACTATGCCCATGGGCTTGCTACATATTTCAACGACTTCTACGAGGCAGTCCCTGTGGTCAAGGGCGACAGCGTTCAAAGGGGCCACAGGGAGATACGCAAAGCCCGGCTCGCCCTTGTGAAAGCCGCTGCCATAACGCTCAGGAACGCACTGGCATTGCTTGGCATAGAGGCGCCCGAAAGAATGTGACCTGAAACATATTATGCAATATATAAATCCTTAAATAACACTTGGATATAATTAATATACTAATTCTCTGAAAAAGGGTGAGAAACTAATGGCTACCAAAACAGATTTGTTGAACGCAATGAACAGGAGAGACCTTTTGTCTTTGGCATCAAACGCAGAACTTGCCGTAAGAAAAAAGGCGCCCAAAGGGGAGCTGGTGGATGTGCTGAACAGGAGCCGAAGGATAACAAAGTCAGAGCTTGCTTCGGCTACCGTAAGCAATGTTGTGGTATCAGCGCCGGTTAGGACGTCAAAAAGGAGAGCTGCAAGAAAAAGCGCTTCAGTAAAGGCAGCTGCAAGGCGGCGTTCCCCAAGAAGGGCCCGCACAGCAAAGGCATCGAGGTCGCGAAGAAAGGTTAACAGAAGAAGGCGATAATGAAAAACGCTTTGCAATGCAAAACATAACCTTCTTTTTATTTTAATTTTTTTATCAAGCATACTTTTTTGAAAGGGTTTTAAAGATGCCCGGCTAATTATTATCATGAAAAAAGGGTTTATTGCTGTCTTATTTTTGTTATTTTTGGCCTTTCCGGTCATGGCAATAGAGCCCCCGCCGACGATATGGCTTGGCATTGAAGGCACATGCCATGAATTCAATGTAACCGTTTCAGTGGACATGTTTGACTACGGATGCTATGACGTCAAGGTTGATGTCTTCAGCCCCCAAGAAGGCAGGGTCGGTGAGATATACGACCCCGTACAGGGCTGGAAATCCTCCATGTATTACATATACGACGGGTTGTGCATTGACGCCGAAACCAGCAACGGAACTTTCAAAGTCCGGGCGGATACGGATGCTGAAGAACTGAACTTCATGGCCAGGCTAAGGGACACATGCTGCGGCATGCCCACATGGGACAGCGGCTATTACAACATAACCCAGCAGTGCGATTCCGCGCCCGAAGGCGTAGGCAACGAGTCAATGCTGCTTGTCCTGCTGCTCGTGGTTCTGATACTACTTGGTGGGATAACCTTTTATGTCAGGTGGATGAAATAGAAAAGAATATATTGCTGCTTTACCAATTATTGTCAGGTGTTTATGGCTATCAAAGTTGACAAGGCAAAGTGCATTGGATGCGGCGTTTGCGTTAGCCTCTGCCCAGATGTTTTTGAATTAAAGGATGGCAAATCGCATGCAAAGGTGCAGAAAAACCTGCCGTGCGTGCAGCAGGCAATCAATGACTGCCCTGTGCAGGCGATAAGCAGGTAAGGATTTCTACTTTTATCTAAAAACTTCCAGATTTGTCTAAAATGCTGGGATTGTCCGATTTTTTTAGGCAAAGCCCCATGAACCGTTAACTTTATAAATAAAGAATATATATTCATTATATAATATGAATATATATGCAAAATGAAGTTTGCCTGGTATCAGGCCATGACTGATTGCATGGCATAACACAAGGAGGTGTTTAAAATGCCACGAGGAGATAGAACCGGTCCAGCAGGAATGGGGCCAATGACAGGAAGAGGAGCAGGATACTGCGCCGGATACAACACGCCAGGATTCGCAAACCCTGCACCAGGCTTCGGAAGAGGTGCCGGAATGGGTTTCGGACGGGGTCGCGGTTTCGGAAGAGGATTCGGCCGCGGTTTTGGCAGGGGCTACTGGAGATTTGCTCCGGCAGCTGCCCCGGCACAGGCCTTTGTGCCTGCACCTGCATACGGCTACCAGCCAGCAGCACAGCCTCAGGTAAGCTACACAAAGGAAGACGAAATGGCTGACCTGAAAGCTGAAAAAGAGCTGATACAGAGGGACCTGAAAGCGATAGACGCAAGGATTAAAGAGCTGGAAACCAAAAGTAAATAGGGGACCAACATATGTCACCGAGACCGAGGATACCCAGAAGGGTCTGGATAGAGCCCAATGTGACGTACTTCAAGCCAGCCGGGGCAATGATGGCCCGGCTGGAGACGGTTATTGTTGCTGTTGATGAGTTTGAAGCGGTGAGGCTCAAGGACCATGAGGGGCTTGACCAGACCAAGGCCGCAAAAAAGATGAAGATATCCCAGCCGACATTCCAGAGACTCCTTCTTTCAGCAAGAAAGAAGATAGCCGATGCCCTTGTTAACGGCAAGGCAATCAGGATTGAAGGCGGGCATTACAATTTTGCCGGTGCATATGCTGCTGGAGGTGGCTTCGGACGAAGATTTGGCAGAGGTTTCAGAGGAGGCAAATAATATGCCTGACACCGCAGGATGCAGATATCAGGCTTCATATATGATTGTAAGGTGTAGCTTATGAAAAAAGAATCCGTAACAACGCTCAGCGTGATAGCAAACATATTCCTTACGCTGGCGAAGTTCATAGTAGGCCTCATAAGCATGTCCTCTGCCGTTCTTGCAGAGGCAATACATTCCGGCATGGACATCGTGACATCAGGCATAAGCTACATCGGCATAAGGGCCTCAAAGAAGCCCAGCGACAAGGAGCACCCGTATGGCCACCACCAGAGCGAAACCATAGCAGGGTTCATAATAACGGTCATACTTTTCCTTTCATCCGTCTACATAATATATGAGGCACTGATTGATTTTTACGCAGCAAAAGCGATTATCGTTTCTTACCTTACGCTTGCGGTCATGGGTGCGTCAGCGGCCGTGAATCTTGTAATGTCCGAGCTGAAGATGCGCTGCGGAAAGAAATACGAAAGCATGGCGCTAATAGCCGATGCGAACCATTCAAGGATGGATGTCATGACATCGCTCGGCGTCTTTGCCGGCCTTGTCATTTCAGGGTACTGGATATATACCGATTCGGTTGTCGCAATCCTTATAGGCGCCTACATAATGTGGGGCTCGCTGAAGCTCGGCAGAAGGACTACAGACATACTTCTCAACATGTCAGCCGGCGAAGAATTTGAGGAAAGGATAAAGGAAACAATAAAGGAATATAAAATAGAGCTTGACGGGCTCAAGACACAGAAGCTGGGCTCAGAGGTCTTTGCGGAAATCAAGGTGAAGCTGGAGCCCGAGCTGAGGGTTGAAGACGTTGAGAAAACAACCAAAGAGCTTGAAAGCGCGCTTCTAAAGCGCATACCGTCGCTTAAATATGTTGTCATACAGGTAGGCAGCAAAGAAACTGGTGTAAGGCAAAGCGTATACAAGGGAAGTTTCAGAAGAATGAGATGGGGTGGAAAGGGCAGGTTCAGAAGCGAAGGCGGGATAGCCATGGGTCCGGGAGGCGAATGTGTCTGCCCGAGATGCGGTTACAAGATATCCCACAAAGGAGGCAGGCCCTGCGTCAGGGAAGAGTGCCCCAAGTGCGGAAGCAGGATGGTAAGAAAAGCAAATAAGGAGTGATAAAATGCCAAACGGAAGAGGTTTGGGCAGAGGAAGGCAACCCGGAGGGTTTGGCCTGGGCCCGGGCGGACAGTGTGTCTGTCCCAAGTGCGGGACCAAAGCAGCGCATCAGCGTGGGGTGCCCTGCTACCAGCAGAAGTGCCCCAAATGCGGTGCAGCCATGACAAGAGGATGACAAAACATTAAGGTCAAATGTGATAGTGTATGAAAAGGATATTGAAAATAATAGATAGTGAAATATCCAAACTGGAAAAGGTAAAAATGAATTTGCTAAAGGAAAAAATAAAAGGAGCAAAAAGAATAAAAATAGGAATTAGTTCATCCGGAAAGGGGCTGAACAGTCATATTTATTCAAGATTTGGACGGTGCCCGAACTTTGTCATTATAGAGCTTGATAACAAGAAAAAAATCAAGGAAACCAAAGACATGAAGAACACTGCAAAAGGTAAGATTAGCAGTGCAGGTATAATATCAGCACAGCTCATTGCCAATCAAGGGGTCAAAGCGGTTCTTGCAGGCAACATAGGGCCCAGAGCATTCGCCATATTCCGTAAGCTCGGGATAAAGACCTATCAGGCATCTGGAACAGTGGGAGAAGCAGCGGAGAATTTTGCAAACGGCAGGCTCAAGAGAATTGAGAAGGCAACAGGCCAGAGGTCTGTTGTTTTTTCGAAAAGCACAATCAGGCATCAGCGAACATTTGGCTTTGGGGTGAAGGCGGGGTAAAATGAAGATAGGAATCAGTGCAATAGGAAAGGTAAGCTCTCAATTCAAGAGCCCCAAGGAGCTGCATTTCGCATGTGAAAGGGGCAGGCTCGCGGAAACAGAGTCAGAGATTGTCCTTGATGAAAGACTATCCAAAGGACTGGCTGGCATTGAAGATTTTTCCCATATTTGGGTTATTTACTTCCTTCATGATGCGAACAGGATTGAGATGAAAACCCATCCAGGCCCACCGGAGATAGAGGGTTTGCCAAAGGTAGGGGTTTTTGCTTCGCGAAGCCAATACAGGCCGAACCATATCGCACTCAGGTTGGTTGAGTTAAGTAAGGTTGAATCAAACAAGCTTCATATCAAAGGCCTTGACGCTATTGACGGCACGCCTGTACTTGATATTAAGCCGTTCATACCCCATTTTGACAAGCCTGAGAACGAGAGGATTGCAAATTGGTATAAATGGTGATCTTAATGAAGAAGATATTCAAAACAATCAACAGTGAAATTTCCGAGCTGGAAGCAGGATATATTATAGATTGGCCGAACAAAAATTTAAGATACATAGCAATGTTCAGAAAGAGGAGGTGAAATCATGAGAGTAGCAGTCAGCGCTATGGGCAAGGGACTGAAGAGCAAAGTGGATGTGCGCTTCGGCCGGTGCACGAACTTCGTTATAGCAGAGGTTGAAGGCACGGAAATAAAAGAGGTACGTAATGTGAAGAACACGGCCTCTAAGCAGATGGGCGGAGCCGGCATAACGTCATCAGAACTTGTTGCAAGGCAGGGTGCAAAGGCGGTTATAACAGGAAACATAGGCCCGAGGGCAATGTCTGTATTCAAGGAGTTTGCCATAGAGGTTTACCACGGCGAAGGCACGGTAGGCGAGGCCCTGAAGAAGTTTGCCAACAACCAGCTAAGGGAACTGTCAGACCCAACAGGTCCCATGTTCATGGGCAAGCCCGCCGGCATAGCAAAGGAGCACAAGAGAAAATAAAAACCATATCAGAGGTGAACATTGAATCATGGAAAACAAAAGGGAGCTTGTAAATGAATTTCTGGACAAAAAGAACGTTTTTGCAGTTGTCGGGGTTTCAAAAAACCCTGAAAAATACGGGCATATGATATATAAGGACCTGAAGGCAGCGGGATACAAGGTTTTCCCCCTTAATCCAAATACCGAAGAGGTTTTGGGGGACAAATGCTATGCCAGCCTGGACAATTTGCCTGTAAAACCGGATGTTGTTGATGTGGTAGTCCCCCCTGAGATTACTGAAAAGGTCGTCAGGGAATGCAAAAGGTTGGGGATTGGCAAAGTGTGGATGCAGCCCGGCTCTGAATCAGGCAGTGCAATTGCATTTTGCAAAGACAGCGACATTGAGGTATTGCACGGTGTTTGCATCATGACTGAAAGGAAAGGGTAAATGATATGGACGAGGAACTGAAGAAAATCAGGGAAATGAAGATGAAAAGGCTGATGGAAAAGGCAGGTAATGGAGGAATGGAACTGCAGATGGATGTGAACAGCGAAAACTTCAGGAAGAAGGTAATAGAGCAATCCAAAAGGGTTCCGGTTGTTGTGGACTTCTGGGCGCCATGGTGCGCGCCATGCAACATGCTCGGGCCCGTGCTGGAGAGGCTGGCAAAGGAATACAATGGCAGGTTTGTCCTTGCCAAGCTCAACATGGACGGGAACCAGCAGATAGCCGGGAATTACGGAATCATGAGCATACCAGCCGTCAAGATGTTCAAGCAGGGCGAGGTCGCGGACGAGTTCGTCGGCGCACTGCCTGAGCCGGCCGTAAGGCAGTGGCTGGACAAAAATCTCAGGAGTGAAAAATAATGAGAATGTTATTATTCGTTTCATCGCGCTGCTCACATTGTCCGGGCGCAGAAGCTGTTGCAAAGAAGGTGGCTCCGGAATACCAAGCATATGGCATGGAGATGAAGAAGATAAGGATGAAGACAAGCGAAGGGAAACGATTGGCCGGGCAATTCAATGTGATGTCAATGCCGACAACACTGCTGCTGGACAACGATAATAATGAGATTCACAGGTTTGTGGGTGTGCCAAACGAAGGCAATCTAAGGGGCAAGATTGAAAGCTCCTTGGGCATCAAAAAATCCTTCTTCAGCAGGATTTTAAAGAGGTGAAGTGAACGAAAGGCGTATATGTGCTCAGCATTTCAGTGGACATGGACACACAGGTAAGGATAGGCGCCCTGGGCAGGATTAAATTCGCTCAAGGTATTTATGCCTATGTGGGCTCTGCACAGAAAGGCCTTGAGAAGCGCATAGCAAGGCACTTCTCGTGCAGTAAAGAAAAAAGCATACACTGGCATATTGACTACCTGCTGGCAAGCAGGCATGCAGAGCTTGCGGGCGTCTTGTTCAAAAAGGCAGGAAAGGAAGAGGAATGCAGGCTTGCAGGGGAACTGGGCAAGGTTGGGGCCATGGTGCCCGGGTTCGGCTGCTCTGACTGCAGATGCGCATCTCATCTATTCAGGCTGAAAATTTGAAAAAAGGCAAATTTATGAAAATAGCAGTAACAGGCGGAAAGGGAGGAACAGGCAAGTCAACCATAGCCACAGCCCTCGCCAGTGAGCTTTCCAGTACAGGGAAGGTGCTTTTGCTTGACATGGATGTGGACTGTCCCAATGACAACCTCATACTTGGAATCAGGCAGAAGAAAGTGGGGGATGTTGAAAACATGATTCCGAAGTTTGATTTTGAAAAATGCATAAAATGCGGCAGGTGCTCAAGGGTATGCAGGGAGCATGCAATTGTATTTGTGCCGGGAAAGAATCCTGTGCTTATTCCGGAACAGTGCACCGGCTGCGGTGCATGCAGAATCGCATGCCCTGCTGGTGCCATATCCGAATCAAAACAGAGCATAGGGGAGATATTTAGCGGAAAGAAGGGAAACATAACCCTGGTGTCAGGAAGCATGAAGCCGGGGGTGGAGGAGTCAAGCCTTATAGTCAATGCCGTAAAGAGGTATGCAAAAAGAATGGAAAAGGGACACGACCACGTGGTGATTGATACCGCGGCAGGGACACATTGCCCTGTAATAGCCGCGCTTCTGGATGTTAAGCTCGGGCTTGCGGTTACCGAGCCTACACCGTTAGGTGCCCACGACCTCGGTCTTATCCTTGAGCTTATGAAGGAGCTGGGGATTGGTTCAAGAATCATACTGAACCGTTCTGACATAGCGGACAAGAAAATAATCCATGATATTGCAAGGAAGCTTGATGTGCCCCTACTCGCTGAGATACCCTACAGCAAAGATATAGCGAAGAACTATTCAGCGGGCAGGGCAATAGAACATCCTGCAATCAAAAGAATCGCAAAGGAGCTATTGCTGTGAAACCCATGAAAACGCTTACAATCGTATCAGGGAAAGGAGGTGTGGGTAAAAGCAGCATCGCGGCTTCCCTGTCTGTCCTGCTTTCAAGAGAAAGGAGAATAGTGGCGGTTGACTGCGATGTTGATGCATCCAACTTCCCTCTCCTCTTCGGCGTCAATGAACTCGGGAAAAGGGAAAGGGTATCAACGAACTACAAAGCCTTTGTCAACAAAAATGCAAAAGCATGCAAGAACATTGTTGATGCGTGCGCGTTTTCGGCCATTTCATGGAACAAGGAAAAGGCTCTGCCCGAGATAAACAGGTTCCTGTGCGAAGGCTGCGGGACATGCAAACTGCTTTGCAAGGATGGCATATCCCTCAAAAGGGTTAAAAACGCTGTTGTGGGTGAATCAAAGACAAGGTATGGGTTTCCAGTCATTTCAGGACAGCTGGAGATGGGCGAGTCCGGTTCAGGGAATGTCGTGGATCTCGTTAAGGAAAGGGCAAGGAAAATCGCTGAAAAACAGGGGGCTGATTTGATGGTCGTAGACTCGGCAGCAGGCATCGGATGCCCGGTCATAGCTTCTGTCAGGGAAAGCCATTTTGTCATAGGCGTTACAGAACCCACGCCATCGGGCCTGAGTGATTTGAAGAGGGTTTTTGAGGTTGTCAGGCACTTTGGAATCCGGCACGGCATTGTAATCAACAAGCATGACCTCAACCCGGGGTTCACAAAGCATATAGAGGATTTCGCCAGCAAAAACGGCATACCAATCCTGGGTAAGCTGCCATACGATAGGGAATTCGTCAGGGCAATGGTTGACCTTAAACCGCTTGTTGTGTATAACAAAGGTTTTGAGCACCATTTCAGGAAAATCCTTGCTGAAGTTAATAAGGCAACCAGGCTATAATATATGATGGTGCTACTCTGGATTCTGCTGGTAACTATAATAGACGGCCTTGTCGCATTCATGGGTGCATTCTCCCTGTTCATGAAAGAAAAAACAATACAAAAAATACTGTTCGTTCTTGTCGCCTTTTCAGCAGGCGCCCTGCTCGGGGGGGCATTCCTGCATCTGCTGGCTGAATCGCTTGAATCACTTGCCACAACAAACGCATTCCTTTACCTTATCACCGGCTTCTCTGTGTTCTTCCTGATGGAAAAGTTCCTTTACTGGCACCACTGTCATGAGGGAAGGTGCGAGGTTCACCCCTATACTTCTTTGATATTGCTTGGGGACGGACTGCACAATTTCATAGACGGCCTGGTCATAGCAGCGAGCTTCCTCGTAAACCCCGGTTTCGGGCTGGTCACGAGCATAGCCATAATATCACATGAGATACCACAGGAGCTTGGCGATTTCGGCGTTCTTGTTTACGGCGGCATGCAAAAAGGCAGGGCGCTCTGTTTCAATTTCATATCACAGCTTACGGCAGTGGCTGGCGGTGTTGTCGGGTTTCTGATTGCAGGTGCATGGAATTTCACCCTTCTTCTGCCATTTGCAGCAGGCGGGTTCATCTACATAGCCGCCTCAGACCTCATACCCGAGCTGCACAAAGAGACCAGCATGGCAAAATCCATGATTGCCTTTGCCTTCTTCCTTATCGGCATAATGTTCATGCTCGGCATCAAGCTGGTTTTCGGGGGCTAAAAGATTTTAAATGCATACGTCCAACACATTTTATGGAAAAGAAGTGCCCGTTCCATCCGATTGAAATACCCGATGAGCGCACGGTGGTGAATTGCGACAGGATGAGCTTCCCATGGAAGCGGGACCCGAACGGCTATTTTCTTGTGAAGATAGAAAGGGGCATGATATGCTGCGGCTTCGTGAACAACAGGCATAAAATGGAGATTGAGTTCAGGGGCACGGACCCCGACAAGATGATAAAGGAGATTGCAAAGCGCAGGCTGGTCGGGCTCGAACACATGGGATATATCGCTTCTGAGCTGATGATAGCAAAGGATTGCCTGAAAGACAGGAAGAAATATACGCAGCGATGAAAGCAGGCGATACATTTATCTGGAATCAATGCCAATAGTTATAACACAATCATATAAGGTGTTGTTTCATGGAAAACCCCGAGGTTCTTGCCCCTGCCGGAAAGAAGGCCGTGCTTCTTGGCAACGAAGCCATTGCACGCGGTGCGCTTGAGGCCGGTCTTGCGTTTTCAGCCTGCTACCCCGGGACACCGAGCTCCGAGGTCGGCCTTACGCTTGCGGACGTGGCAAAGGAAAGGGGGAAGATTTATTTTGAATGGAGCAGCAACGAAAAGGTGGCATTTGAGGCCTGCGCGGGGGCGGCTTTCTGCGGCGTCAAGTCCCTCACAGCGGTGAAGCACTTCGGCTTCAACGTCGCCTCTGATTCCGTGTTCCCTGTTGTTTTTACCGGCGTGAAGGCGGGCATGGTATTTGTGGTTGCGGACGACCCGGAAGGCCACAGCAGCGCGCAGTCCGAACAGGACGCGAGATACATGGCAAGGATGGGCTATCTGCCCGTGATTGAGCCCACAAACCCGCAGGAGTGCCTAACACTCACCAAGAAGGCGTTTGAGATTTCCGAGAAGCATGAAATTCCCGTGATACTCAGGACAACCACAATGGTCAGCCACGCAACAGGCACCGTAAAGCTGGGCAGGATAAAGCAACCAAAGACCAAGGGCAGGTTTGTGAAGGACTTCAACAGGTATATGAGCATAAAGCCTAATCTTCAGAGGATGCATCATGACGTGCTGAAGAAGATGGACAGGATTGAGAAGGACTATAGCAAGCTGAACAATGTTGAAGGCAAGGGTAGCGTTGGGATAATAACCAGCGGCGTGTCCTATGAGCATATCAAGGAACTCAAGCTCAGTAAGGTTAAGCTTGCCAAACTGGGTATGACAAACCCCATATCCAGGGATTTTGTTGCCAAATTCCTGAAGGGCCTGAAAACCGTTATAGTGGTCGAGGAGCTGGAGCCCTTCATAGAGGAGTTCGTCAGGATGGTGGCAAAGGACGCCAACCCCAGGGTCAGGATATATGGCAAGGACATACTTCCGCGAACAGGCGAATACACGCCGGATATAATAAATGATGCCATTGCTCCTCTTCTGAAGGCACGAAAGAAGGATTTCAGGCAGCATGACGCCAGCCTGAAGAAGGTAAAGATACCTGCAAGGAAGCCCGTTCTTTGCGCGGGCTGCCCGCACAGGTCTACGTTCTACGCCGTAAAGAAGGTGCTCGGTGACAAGGCAGTATACGCAGGCGACATAGGATGCTACATACTCGGGCTCTTCAAGCCATTTGAAACCGTGGATTTCTTCCTTTCAATGGGCGCGAGCGCGGGAGTTACGCACGGCATAAGCAAGGTCAGCGACCAGAAGCTTGTGATATTCATGGGTGATTCCACCTTCTTCCACGCTGGCATACCGGGCATTGCCAATCTTGTCTACAATGACCCGAAGCCCCTTGTGATAGTGATGGACAACAGCATCACGGCCATGACAGGCCACGAGCCCCACCCCGGAACCGGCTGGACGGCAACCGGACAGAAGGTTGCGCCGATAAAGATAGAAGAGGTTGCGCGGGCACTTGGGGTAAAGGATGTCAGGGTTGTTAATTCATACAACCAGAAGGAGATGCAGAAGGCTGTCAGGGAGATGACAGCCAAGAACGAGCTTGGTGTGCTTGTATCAAGGGGAATGTGCATGCTCCTGAAGAAAAAGCTTACAGGGAGTGAGCAGGATGTTGTTTTTGAGGTTGACCCGGGAAAAGCAAAACAATGCAAAGAGCTTGAAAATCTTGCCTGCCCTGCTGTTGAGAAATGCAACGGCGGCTACAGCATAAAGAAGGATACCTGTGCCGGGTGTGGTGTATGCGCACAGATATGCCCCGGCAAGATAAGGGCTGTTTCCAAAAACAGGGCGAAGGGAGGGAACAAATGACATTCAATGTTTTGCTCACAGGCGTGGGAGGCGAGGGCGTGCTTGTCACTTCAGTCATTGTGGCGAGGGCCGCATCGCTGGACGGGCACGAGGTCAGGGGGACGCAGTTCCACGGACTTGCCCAGAGGGGCGGTTCCATACCAACCCATGTCAGGTTCGGCAGGGCGGGCACTGTGCATTCGCCTTTCATCCCCCGCGCCCGGGCAGACCTTGTTCTCGGCCTTGAGCCCGTGGAGGCTGCGCGGGCCTGCTACTTTGCAGGCAAGCAGAGGACGAACTTCATTGTTGACAACTATCCAATGAAACCCGTGTCCGTAAACCTCGGGCAGGAGAGCTACCCATCACTGAAGCAGATACAGGGCATGATAGCCCCCTTTGCAAAGAAAATCATAGTGACTGATGCCTCGAACATCTGCAAGGATAAGCTCGGAAACCCCATATTCGGCAACGTCATGGCCATAGGCATGGCCTTGGGACAGGGTATGCTTCCTCTGAGCAGAGGCTCTGTCATCAAAGCAATCAAGAACACGGTTCCAAGGGGCATTGAGAAAAACATGAAAGCCTTCGGGTGGGGGCTGGAATTCAGGAAATGATTATACAACTCGTGGACGGCATGGGAAATCCTTCCAGCAACAATATATACGACTTCTGTCAAAGAATCTCAGCGTGAGTCCTGTGCATGCAAAGACATTTATAAATGCAAACCATTGTGTTATTACATAATAGTAACATTATTAGATATTCACGTTCACACAATTCACCAATCGACCCTTCGGGTCTCTGGACTGATATCATTTGGTTCAGGCAAAGAGAAAACCGGAAAACACCACTCAGCACTAACGCAAGACAGTATAAGTCTGTGCAGCAGGGTGTTCTGCTTAGCACGGGCTCTGGTTCTCGGAAAGGAGGAAAATAACATGAAAGGCATGATTTTCTGCCTGCTGGCAGGCATATGCCTGGGGTTTGACGGCATGATACTGAAGAAATTGTCGATGATGCAGGTGCCAACTGTATATGCGCTTGGCATCAAGCTCATCGTAAGCGCCACAATCATGTGCACTGCAATGTTTCTGTCTGTGCTTTTGAGGGAAAGTGCGGCAATCACGGAGCCCGGGCGATACCTGCGTTACGGGATTTCTGACGGCTTGGTATGGTGCGTGGCCATAGCCTGCTTTTTCAGCGCATTTGCCTATCTTCCCTTGTACAAGGTCTCTTTTGTCATGAATCTCACGGCAACGAGCACGGTAGTTGTCCTGAGTTATTTTGTAATGAAGGAACCCATGCATGCGAAAGATGTAATAGGAATCGTGCTCGGCATATCCAGCATCATTTTCCTGTCATTGAAATCAGGACGCTAAAGGAGAAGGAAAAATGAAAACGGTTACAGTATGTATTCCGGCATATAATGAAGGGCCAAGAATTGCCGCACTTTTAGAACGTGTAGTGCAGTCGGGCGCTATACCGGTGTCCGAGATACTGGTCTGCGTAAACGGATGCACCGACAATACGGCGGATATTGTAGGGGGTTATGCAAGAACCGACAAAAGAATCGGGTTACTGGAGTCAGAAAGGGGAAAGCCCAATGCGTGGAACAGGCTTTTTGAAGAGGCTGCAAATGACATATTGGTTTTCTTTGATGCTGATGTTCGGCCAAGACAAAACTGCATAGAGAATCTTGTTCAGGCATTGGTAAATGGTGATTGCATTGTTGCAGGGTGTTCAACAGTTACAAAAAGCTCTGCGAGGGGACTTGAAGGAAAGATAGTAAACCTGCTGAGAACAGAATTCTTCTTCGTAAACTATCTCAATGGCGCTGGTTATTCTCTGAAAAGGCCGGAGTTTTTGAAGAAGATGCAGGAGCACGGTTACAGAAAGATGCCCAGCATACTACCAGATGACGGTTGGGTTCAAATGCTTTTAGAACCTGAAGATTACAAACTTGTTGCGGGTGCTGTGATTGAGTATGACTCCGGAACCTTTGCAGATTATCTCAGGGGCGAGACAAGAACAAGGATGATTGCATACCCTGAACTGAAAGCATGTTCGGACAAACACTCTCCGGGGCTTTATGAAAAGTGGCTTGAAAGGCTGAGAACAGAAAGGCCGACCACTGACCTGGGCAAAAAGCTTAGGAGATTCTTGGTAAGACTGAAAGAACAAGAAGGGATTTCAAGAAAGATAGAATTTGCGTTCTACATGGTGCTAAAAACATATGTCCGGCTTGCATACCGATCTAAGATTAGGGCTATGTCCAGGGAGATGAGATTAGAATTACAGGAAGCTGATGGTGCATGTGTTCTGGGAGGAACCGGAAGAAAGGAGTCTAAAGAGCTATAGGTGAAGTTTCAGTGCCGGACAGGAAAGGAGGGCCAGAAGATGAAGAAACAAGAAGCATTTCAAAGGCTTTTCACTTTTATGCTGATGGACAAAGACAAGGAGTTTGAAAGGTTTCTGGAAAAAAACCCCGGGTGCATCAAAGAAAGGGATAAGAGGGGATGCACGCTTCTGCATTTTGCGGCATCCTTCAGCAGGACTGATATGGCCCGCTGCCTGCTTGAGCATGGCGCAGATCCGAATGCGGAAGACAACAACGGGTTTCGCCCGCTGCATGATGCTGTTTCAAGCCACTCCCATGAAGTTGCGCAGATGCTTATCATGGCGGGCGCATATGTAAACGCCACTGCGGGCGGTGAAATGCGTATAACACCAGCCTTTGTGGCAAAAAACACCAGTGACGCGCAGATGATTAAAATGCTTCAAAAACACGGGGGCGTTGAATCCGTATCTGCGCAGATTTAGGGCTTGTCATGGGGCCGTTTCCGAATAAAATTGAAAGGGGGTTTGTGATGAAAAGGGCACTGATTTTCATGCTTGTCTGGCTTTCTGTGGCCGGTATAGGCGTTAAATTCTGGGTTTGGTCGCAGGAGCTTAACATGTTCTGGCTCGGCATGGTGGGCGCGCTGCTTCTAATAACCGGCCTGTTTTTCGCGGCATTCAGCTGCCTTTTGGGGCATGAAGACACGGACAGGGATGAATGAGTAAAACAGGAAGGCGCAACTGAAACAAATGAAGAAAGGAGTCGAGTATGTTGTATGTGACAGCTTTGCTTGCCGGGGGCATGGGCTCACTTGCTTTTCTGGCATTCAGGTGCCATGGCTTATGCAAAAAGTGCCATATCCTGAACCGGGAAAACGAAACATTGAGAAAGGAAAACACAAAACTGGCAAACTGGGTATCGGAGAGCATGGAATGAAACAAAACGCTGGGAACAGCGGAAAGGGGAAGCAATGGAAAAAACAATGGATTGGAACGGATTGCGCCAGGTAATAGCAGATATGTCCGAGCAGGGCCCGATTGTACTGCAGTCTGCAGGAACTGAGCCCGGACTCACGGCGCGGCTTGAAGACGTTTCGCTGAAAGGAAACGAAGTCAGGCTTTTGATGCCCTGGTTGGTCTGGCACAGCGAAGGGAATGCGATTCATAACTGCATGTTGGTAGAGCTCTCTCTTTGCCTGCACCATTTCAGGTACCCTCCAAAGGAAACGCACTTGGGCATTGAAATGCGCCATAAATCACTTGGGCTTTTCTTCATAAGGCCGCACAGGCCCGAGGTTCCGGGCTGCCTTCGCGAAGCATTCCTGTTTGCTTCGGAAGGGGCTTCGGTAACCTTACGCGAAGGTGGAACCATAACCAGGGGGCCGGTTCAGGAGGTATTTTTTCTGAACGAAAAAACACTGGTTCTGGAGCTGGAACCCATGCACACGCGCGATGAGCGCCCTGCACGGGCCCCGGGCAACGAAGGCGCCGTGAAACCCGTTCCCGTGCAGCGGCAGAAAAACACCGGGGCCGCCGGCTTTTCGGTGCATGGCTCTTCAGTCATAATCCAGCCACATGACTGGAAGCCAAATCACGCAGAAGGCTATCTTAAGTTCACAAGGTCCGGCAGCCATGACTTTTGCATTGTGCGGCCGGACAAAAGCCACGAACCAGTGAAAAGGGGAGATGAAAGATGATGAGTTTTTGGGCAAAACCGTTTAAAATAGAGTGGTCAAGGCTGGAGGAATTCCTGCCCAATGGGCCCCTTGCAATTCAATTTGTGCAGGGGAAGCCTTTGATGGGACTTCTGGAACGCCTCTCGGTCTCAAAAGACAGCGTAACATTCCTCATCTCGTGCACTGCATGGCAGGGGGATTGAACGCTTTGTTGCGGCGCGAAGGAACAGCAGCAAAAATAGCAGGAGAATAAGTCATGAAAGTCATGGGTTGGACAAACCTTTCAATCATTGTTCTTACGGTATGCTGTGTTTTTTTGGTCTTGTTGGCCAGTAAATATTCGTTGGTCAACAGAGTGCAATGCTCTGATTTGCAGTCAGAGAACCAAAAACTAGAGAGGGAGAATGTTTGCTTATCGGTCAATCTGGCCAGAATCAAAAAAGAGAATTTTATTTTGCAGTTAGTTCTCACTGAGGAACAGAAAATACAATTGGTAAGACGGCGGAAAGAAAGCCCGTTTGGCAGTGAGGATCCATAGAAATTATCCTTTGTATGGTTTTCCGCTTCTTGTGGCACGGAATGCTTTTGAAGAATTCAATGAAAAAATCCCGAAACACCTTCTCAAACACGTTCTCCGGTGAGGGGAAAGGCAGGCACACGGGGGAATAACAGCCTGCCGGCGGAAAGGGGACGAGCAATCTTCCCTTTCCCCTTTCTATTGTATACTTAAAGGGATATATAAAATAAAAAACAAATTGTGAAAGCCCCTATCGTTCCCTTTCGCCGTTTATGAATTCCTCTACCTTCTGCCTTGCTTCGTTGTCGGTGTACTGCTCGGGCGGGTGCTTCATGGTGTATGATGATATTGAAAGAAGCCTTCCGCCTATGCTGCGGTCAAGGCCCAGCTTTGCGCACCTTATTGCGTCAATTGCGACGCCGCCGCTGTTAGGTGAATCCTCAACAGACAGCCTGAGCTCAAGGTTGACCGGCGCATCGCCGAACTTCCTTCCTTCCATCCTTATGAAGCAGACCTTGTTGTCGTTCTGCCATGGCACGTAATCCGACGGCCCTATGTGAACGTTGTCAGGGTCAAGCCTTTGCGGAAGCTGGCTCTGCACGGCATCGGTCTTGCTTATCTTCTTGCTTTTCAGCCGAGCCCTCTCAAGCATGTTGAGAAAGTCCGTGTTTCCGCCTGTGTTGAGCTGGTATGTCCTGTCAAGGATTACGCCCCTTTTTGCCCAAAGGTCCGTAAGCACCCTGTGTGTTATGGTTGCGCCCACCTGTGCCTTGATGTCATCGCCGACGCACGGGATTCCCTTGCTCTCAAACTTCTTTGCCCATGCATCATCCGACACAATGAATACGGGCATGCAGTTAACAAAAGCCACACCTGCGTCAAGCGCGGCCTGTGCATAGAACCTCGTTGCGTCTTCGGAGCCGACAGGCATGTAATTGACAAGGACCTCTGCCCCGGATTCCTTCAGCGTCTCCGTAACGTCAACAGGGTCTGCATCGGCAATCCTGAAAGACTCGTCATCCTTGAACTCTTCCATGTGCTTTGCAACGCCGTCCATTACGGGCCCCATCTTAACTTCAATCCCAAGGTTTGGGATTTCCTTCTGGAAGACCAGCGTGTTGTTCGGCTTTGCGAATATGGCCTCTGAAAGGTCCTTTCCTACCTTCCTTTTGTCAACGTCAAATGCCGCAACGGGCTTGACGTCTGATATGCCGTAGCCGCCCAGAACGTTGTGCATGAGTCCAGGCACGACTTTGTCATTGGAGTCAATGTTCCTGTAGTAGAAGAGCCCCTGTATAAGGCTTGATGTGCAGTTTCCGATTCCTGCAATTGCAAGCTTAATTTCAGACATAGTTTCCCTCCTATTTTACAATGGTAAAATATTATACCCGAATCTTTAAATAGTTTTACATTCATAAAATAGTACCATCATAAAATATATTATTAAGGCGGCATATGCAATAATTATATGCCTGACTTAACCGATTGCAGATATCAGGCCCCGTAACAAATGGGAAGGCGTAACTATGCAGGAGCTTGAAAGGCTGGAAAAGAACAACACGCTCAAGTGCATATGGCCATACATATTGAAGATTGTTTCTGAGAACCCGGTGCATGCCTACCAGCTCCGGAAGCGAATTGAGCAGCGCTTCGGATTCAGATGCGGCAGGGTCACGGCATACCACGCAATCTACAGGCTGACAAGCAGGGGGTTTGTCACCAAGAAAGAGGATGGCAGGAAGATAATATATTCAGTAACACCAAAGGGCAGGCGTGCCCTGAAAGACGCTATTGCTTTCTACAGGCAGAGAATCAAGCTGCTTAAATAGTTTTAAAAACCTAAGCCTGATATCAGTAATATGTCACTCTACAAGCGCAGGGAGAAGTTTGAGGGCTTCTCCATGAGGCTGGGCAGGGGATTCGCCAGGCTGGGGCTTTCGCCTAACCACTGGACATTGCTTAGCATTGTCTTTGTCGCGGCAGCGTTCTGGTTCCTTGCCAAAGAGCAGTTCCTTCTTGCGGGCGGGCTTTTCCTTGTATCGGTATTCCTTGACATCGTAGACGGCGCCGTTGCCCGGGCAACGGGAAAGGCCACCAGAAGGGGCGCCTACCTGGATACCATCATGGACAGATATGTTGAGGGTGTAATAGTTTTTGGATTGCTGTTTGCTGCCCTGCCAAGGTTCATCTATCCTGCCTACATCTGGATATTTCTTTACCTTTTCGGCGCGCTCATGACGACATATGCAAAGGCAGCCGCAAAGGAGAAGAGGCTCATTGAGAAGGAGCTCAAGGGCGGGCTGCTCGAGCGCGCGGAGCGGGTCCTCATGCTCTGCGGCGGCATAGTGCTTGCCTTCTTCAACCCGTTCTATCTGACAAGTGTGATTGTCATACTGGCCATCATGACAAATATCAGCGCCATTGAAAGAATAGCAATAGCATGGGGTATGGGGAAACATTCAGAATAACTCATCGCTTCTTAACCCATTCTATCGCCTCTTGAAGATCCTTTGCAACGAAATCAGCTATTGAGAAATCCTGGTGCTTTGTCAGTGCATTCGGTATTGCCACGCAGGCCAGGCCTGTACGCTTGGCTGACTGCACGCCCGCCAGTGTATCCTCGAAGGTTATGCACGCTTTTGGCTCAATGCCGAGCATTTTCGTGATTTTGTCATATGTTTCCATGTGGGGCTTGCCGTTCACGACATCGTCCCTCGTTACAATGGTCCTGAAGAAGCGGCCCAGGCCAGTTCGCTCAAGCTTCGTCTGGGTCTCATCCATTGAACTGCCTGTTGCAAGGGCAACGGGTGTGTTTCTGCCGATGAAATACTGAACTGCCTCTTCGGCAAACGGCATTATCCGTATGGGCTCTGTCCTAAGGAACCTTGCCAAAACATCCTTCCTTGTCTTCAGCAATGCATCTGCACCCATGTCAAGGCCGTATTTTTTTATGATTCCGGGGGCTATTATGGTCCGCGTTTTGCCCACAAAATCCATATAATCCTTCTCCGTGAACTCAATGCCAAAGGGTTTCAGCGCTTCTGTCCACGAACGCAGGCAAAAGGCTTCTGTGTCCACAAGAGTCCCGTCAAGGTCAAAAACAGCCCCTTTGAACATAGTCATATAATAACCAGCAAGCTATTAAAACTTTAAATAGACTATGTACAATATTTGTCAATACCTATGAGTTGATGCAGCGCATTGGAACATGTTCTTTATGTGCGCTGCAGAATGAGAGGAGGATAGCATGGCAGAAAAGAAAAAGGAATCCAAGAAGGAAGAGAAGCCCAGGGAAAGGCCAGAGCCCAAGGAAGAGCCAAAGAAGGCAGAGCGCCAAGCCGGGGCGAAGAAAGAAGATGCAAAGCCAGAGTCCCCTAAAGGGGAACAGTCAAGGGAAGAAACAAAAGAAGAAAAGCCAGAAGCTGAGACCACGAAAACAGGGCCAAAAGCAGAAGAAACAAAGGCTGGGACAGCTGCTCCTGAATCTCAGGACAAGACGGCTGTGGAAGCACCTGAAAAGGCTGCGCCAGCTGAAAAGGCAGGCCACTCAAAGGAACTGATCAACAAGGTGCTTGAGGCAGTGACAATAGCAAAGAGCACCGGAAAGGTGAGTAGGGGGGTCAACGAGGCCACCAAGTCAATAGAAAGGGGCTACGCAAAGCTTGTCGTTATAGCAGAGGACGTTGAGCCAAAGGAGATAGTTATGCACCTTCCCGTGCTGTGCAGGGAGAAGAAGGTGCCGTGTGTCCGGGTTCCGGGCAAGCTTGAACTGGGCAGGGCATCTGGCATAGAGGTTCAGACATCGGCCATAGCCATAACCGAAGAGGGCGATTCCAAGAGGCTCGTTGCTGACATTGCTTCCAAGGTTTAAAGATTACAAGGCGAAGGACAGTTTGCCTGACATAACAGGATGTACAAATCAGGTGTCATTATAGGATACAAGGTCTGAGATATGCCAACACCAGCAGAGGTAATTCAGGTTGCAGGGAAGCTGGGGATTAAGGGAGTCAGTAGAGTAAGGTGCAGGGCACTGGAGGGCCATGACCAGAACAAGGTCATGACAAGGAATGTTGTGGGTCCTGTAAGGGTCGGTGACATCATAATTCTCAAAGAAACCATAATGGACAGCGTGTCCAAGCTGGAGAAGCGTTAAAACAGGATATAAGGTGCAGGATATGGCCAAATGCAGTTTTTGCGGTAAGAAAATAGATGAACACAGTGGCACTGTTATAGTAAAGGCATCGGGACAAGGCCTTCATTTCTGCAAGTCAAAATGCCAGAAGAACTTCAGCCAGGGCAGGTCAGCAAAGAAGCTGAAATGGACCCAGGAATCACGTGACGCAAGAGGGAAATCATAAAAAGGCGCCCAACACGTCCCCCTTCATTATATGGACTCCAGATACTCCTTCTCCATGAAATGCAGCTTGCCGGGTATTATTATGACTGCGGGCTCTTTGTTGGTATATTTTTTCAATAGCTCTTCTGCCTTTCCATAACTGATTATCTGGTTATTTGCACCCATGCTGCATGCAACAACTACCTTTTCATCACCTGTTTCGCTCCTGAGCAGCTCAAGGCCCTGCCTGGCTGTCATGCCTATATCCAGAAGCACAAGTGTATGCAGCCCGATTTTCCTGTTGTTTTCAAGCGCTTTCAGCATGGATTTCTGCACAGGCTTTGTTAGAGTAACCGTGCGGCCGAACTTGTAAACCTGTAGTCCTGTCTCTCCCACGGCTGAAATGATGCTTGAGCCGTGTATCACATTAGTCCTGACCCCCTGCTCCCTGGCGTCAAGCAGCAGTGAAATGTGTGTTGTGGCTGTCAGCGCATCTCCAGGCACGATTATAGCCACATCCTTGCCCCTGGCTTCGCGCAGAAGCGCTGCAGAACGCTCCTCAAGGCCATGCCTGTCAAGCTCCTGAACCGGCCTTTCTATGAGCTCAGAGAGCTTTTTTGCGTTTGTTGAGGCCTTATTCGTATAGAATTCAACGTAAACGGAATTGCACTTCTTTGCCGCTTCCACTGCGCGAATGGACATGTCCTTCTCATCGTGCAGCCCGAGTGATATGAGGTATAGCATGATTTCACTATATTTTGTAAGAAACACTGCTTAAAAGCATTCAGAAATCACTTCTTCAGCATTATCTTGACAATGTCACCGTTCTCAAGCTCATGGTCTGCAGCTATGCGCTGTTTTTTTCGCGCATCAACCGCAGCAACAAATTTGTCAAGGAAATCCGTATGTATAAGCCCCGCAAGCCCCTTCGCTGTCGTGCCCCTGGGCACGAGGTAGGCGTCGGGCAGCACATTGCCCTTGCCGCTTGAGTAATGGCTCTCATTCTCCACAGGATAGACAACTATCATGTCCAGCAGCCCAAAGGCTGCGTAGTTTATGGCCTGCTGCACGCCCGTTGAGCCGAATCTTTGCAGCACGTTCTTGCCTATGAAGTTCAGGGCCTGCAGCTGTTTCTGGCCTATGTTCTTGAGCACCTCAAAGCTGCTGCTTCCCGGCCTGTATCTTATGAGTCCCTGTTCAGCGGCGCGCCTGAGCGCAAGCTCAGACTCCGCGCTGCATGGCATGGCACTCTCCATGTCCTTCTGGACCCGTTCAAGTTTCTTGTCCGCGCCCGGCACGTCAATCTTGTTCGCTGCGATGAGCATTGGCTTTGCTTTCTCCCGAAGCATCTTGATGAACTCAAGCAGCTTGTTGTCGTCAGAGCCCTCGCTAACATTTATCTTTCTCAGCGCCTGTGTTACGTCATCAACCCTTACCCCGAGCCCAGACAGCTGCTTGTGTATCAGCTCCTCGAGCTTTTCGTCACCCGCTTTTGCCTTGGTAATTATCTGCCTCCAGTTCTTCTTCAGTATGCCAAGAATCCAGTAGTCAATCTCCTTTGGAAGGAACTCTATGTCGTTCATCGGGTCATTGGTCCCGGGCTGCGCCGCGTTGCCTTCGGCGTCAGTGCTGCCTGATATGTCCACCACGTGTATGAGCGCATTGGCCTCCATTATCTCGGAAAGGAACTGGTTGCCCAGCCCCCTGCCTTCATGGGCCCCGGGCACGAGCCCGGCAATGTCAATTAGCTTCACGGGTATGTGCCTTACCCCGTCAATGCATTTTGAGTTCACGGGCTGGCACTTCACCCCAAGCTCCCTGCACGGGCACGGGGCTGTCACATATCCCACTCCCTGGTTGGGCTTGATTGTCGTGAAAACCCTGTTGGATATTTCGGCGTCCACGAGAGTCGCAGCGCTGAAGAATGTTGTTTTTCCGCAATTGGTTTTGCCGCATATAGCAATCTGCATGCTATCAATAATTTCTTAGAAACATGCTTAAAATGTTTGTCACTGTTTTATGCCCTTCAGAAAACTGAATGCGCTGTTGGCTGCTATTGCGCCCTCGCCCACCGCAGTGGCTATCTGGTCGAACCTGTTGGAGCCGTTGGTTATATCACCCGCGGCAAACACGCCCCTGACGCTCGTGGACATGTCCTCACCAACTTCTATGCGGTTCTCGCCGTTCAGCTTAAGGCCAATGTCACCCACGAGCTCTGTTGATGGTACGGCACCGATTTCTATGAACAGCCCGTCTATTGTCAGCTCGCGTTTTTTGCCTTTTGTGTCTATTGTCAGTGCATTTACGCTCCTGTCACCCTTTACCTCAACAGGCGTAGAGTCGTAGACAACATCTATCTTTTTATCTTCGCCAACCCGCTCGCTTAGCACCGCATCTGAGCGCAGTTTGTCCCTCCTGTAAACAAGGTAGACCTTCTTGCACATTTTGGCGAGGAATAGTGCAGCTGTCGCAGCCGCGTTCCTGCCGCCGATGACGGCCGTTACCTTGTCCGCGAAAAAACTGCCATCGCATGTAACACAGTACGAAACACCCTTTCCTTTGAACTCCTTCTCGCCTGGTATGTTGAGCTGCCTTTTCTTTGTGCCAAGCGCGATTATCAGGGCCTTTCCCGAGAAGCTGCCCCTGTCTGTCTTCACAACAAAGCCATTGGGTGACTTCTTAATGTCGCTGATTCCGTTGTAAAGCAATACATCCACTCCGGCTTTCCTTGCATGCTCCTTGAATTTTTTGGAAAGCTCTGCTCCTGTTATTGAAGGGAAGCCCAGATAGTTTTCAACGACCGAAGTCTCGGTCACTGTCCCACCTGGTTCCTTACCTATCGCAAGGACGCTCACACCGTAGCGAACCGCGTAAACCGCTGCGCTGAGACCCGCCGGACCCGTTCCGAGGATTACAATGTCGTATTTTTTTGACATAAGAAGAATATGGTCTGCCGGTTAATAAATTCCTAATATCTTATCCTCACCTTTCTTGAAGTAAGGAGGCAATCCCCAAGATAGCCATCCAGCTCGGTCCTGAAATTTTCTTCGCATGCAAGATGAGTAAAGGCGTCAACCCTTTTATGACCGGCGCCATTGCCTGTCACATGGCTCACGAGCATTCCGTCCCTGAAAGGCCTTCTGCATTCAGAGTATTCACAACGTATGATTTTTGGCATCAGCATAATCACAAATTAATAACATAAAACTTAAATAAGAGATATACTGATAGTGGTTTAGGTGGGAAAATGCCCAAAAGACTTGCTGTTATTGACAGGGAACTGTGCAAACCAAAGTCTGCGAACTACATCTGCATGAGGGTATGCCCTGTCAACAGGACAGGAAAGGAGTGCATAATGCGCTCTGCGGAAGACAGGAAACCTTTGATAGACGAAGCGATGTGCATCGGATGCGGAATCTGCTCAAAAAAATGTCCGACCGGTGCGATAAGCATAGTCAACCTCCCTGAGAAGCTTGACGAGAACCCTATCCACCGCTACGGCAGAAACCTTTTCTCGCTTTACGGGCTCCCGCTGCCCAAGAGCCGTTCGGTAATAGGCCTTGTCGGACCCAATGGTGTAGGCAAGACAACAGTGCTGAACATATTCTCAGGCGAGCTCAGGCCCAATACAGGCATTTTTGATACAGTGGTGCCGTGGGAAGAAATAGCCAAGAGATTCAGGGGCACGGAGCTTCAGGACTATATGAAGAGGCTTTCTGAAGGCAGGATAAGGGCCGCATACAAGCCCCAGCATGTTGACATGATACCGGGCATATGGAAGGGAAAGGTTTTGGATATGCTCAGGAAGAGCAATGAAGGAAATAGGCTTGATTCGGTTGTGGATGCGCTGGACATGAGGAAGATGCTCAACAAGGACATAAACTCGCTTTCAGGCGGGGAGCTGCAGCTTTTCGCCACAGCCGGCACGCTGCTCAGGGATGCTGAATTCTACTTCTTTGACGAGCCCTCATCATATCTTGACGTTGAGCAGAGGCTTCGCGTTGCCAAGGAGATAAGGAAGCTCGTCGACAGGGCAGTCGTAATGGTGGTGGAGCACGACCTCGCTGTCGCGGACTACCTCGCAGACGTGACGCACATACTATATGGAAAGCCAAGCGTTTTCGGTGTTGTGTCCAAGCCATACAGCGTTCTTAACGGCATCAACATCTACCTTGACGGCTACATCAGGGAGGAGAACATGCGGTTCCGCACCGAGCCCGTGTACTTCAGCAAGCGCGCCCGGGCATCCGAAAAGACCAAGACATTCCTTGAGTTTCCGGAGCTTGAGAAGTCTTTCAAGGGCTTCTCCCTCCGCACCGAGGCCGGGGCAATACATAAAGCGGAGCTCATCGGAATCCTGGGCCCGAACGGCATTGGAAAGACGACCTTTATCAGGATGCTTGTATCACAGGAAAAGCCTGATAACATCAAGTTTGATACAAAGCTAAGGCTTGCTTATAAGCCCCAGCGACTTGTTTTAACCAAGACAGAAGAAACACAGACTGTCCGCGAGTTCCTCAAGTCCAGATCAGATAAGGCCTTCAGCAAGGAGAACAATAGGCTGCTCCTTTTCCTTGGGCTGGAAAAGCTGCTCGAGCGCAGGCTCGGCAGGCTCTCGGGCGGTGAGCTCCAATCAGTGCTCATAGCCTCTGCCCTTGTGCAGGACTACGACCTTCTGCTGATGGACGAGCCATCTGCCTTCCTTGATGTTGAGCAAAGGCTTCGCGTTGCAAAGCTGCTCAGGCAGCTCACCGAGACGAGTGAGAAGCCCTGTTTTGTCGTGGACCATGACCTTCAGTTCATGGACTCTGTTGCGGACAGGGTGATGGTATTCGGCGGGGAGCGCGGGGTTCACGGGCACGGGCACGAGCCCGTGCAGCTGGAGAAGGGCATGAACAGTTTCCTGAAGGCACTTGACATAACGTTCAGAAGGGACCCGCAGACCGGCCGCCCCCGCGCAAACAAGCCAGGCTCACAGAAGGACTCCCAGCAGAAGCAGAAGGGCAGGTATTACTACGCTTAATATATTTTTGAAAAGTCATCGTAGACATCACTTCTATGTCCAATGAAAAGAACTATGACCTTTTTCTCATTGGTTTTTATTTCATAAATAGCTCTGTAATCGCCTATGCGCAGGCTCCAGAACTGCGTATATTTCAGATGCTTGCCTCTTTGTTCAGGAAATTCCTTCAGTTCCCTTAGTTTTTTCTTTATATGTTCAGCTGTTTCCTTGTCGGTTTTCTCAAAAAATTTGGCTGCCAGAGGATGTAAAAGCACCTCAAACATCTGAATCATCCAAAGGTATTAGAATCTCAGGACTTTCTTCAGCTTCCTTGCTTCTCTTTATGAGCATTTTGAAGAACTCCATAGTCTTCACTTTCTCTTCATATAATGTTATAATTGTCTTGACAGCATCACTCCTGCTTCTGAATTTGCCTTCTTCCACCCATTCATCTATCTCTTTGACTGTTTGCTCCGGCACTCTTAATTGAACCTGAACCATATTTTCACCTATGTAAACATATTTGTTTACTTATTTATAAAGCTAACGTTTGTTCTTATGCAAAAACTACACGTGACTGTCCAAGGCTGCTGCAGCGGCCTTTAGCTCTTCAAGCTCTTTGTCCAGCCTCGCGGCCTTTTCCAAATCATCTTCCAGCGCAGCGCAGGCCACATCGGTCACGAGCCCCGGAATGGTTCCGCTGTATTCCATGTAGTCATGCAGCCATTCACTGACCGGAAATTCTTCTTTAATGAGCTGCGGAAGCTGGGTTATCCTTTTGGTTGCCACTCCCTGGAGATGCCGTCTGCTCGCCGATTCTTTGAGGTTAAGCAGGTTTTTCAGCATTTGAAACTGTGTTTTTAGCGTTTGCCTTTGCTTTTCTTCCGGGTTTTTTCGCAGCGGTGCGGTCCCATGAACCGAGTCAATCTCAGCATCATGCAGTATGTCTGTTGTCATGGTGTCATTCTTGCCGTATTTAAGCAGTATGGACTTTTGTACATCCTTCATATTGTCACAGGAATCTACAAAAACAAGGTCTGCTCCATGCTTGCTGGCAACCCGGTGCATGTACTCAAACAGGGCAGCTTTAAAATATCCCGGCGTTCTCTTCATGCTATACGACTCAACAATGTCGTAGAGTGTTTCGTGGGGGCTGAGCTGCCTTTTTGTTATGTGCATGACCATGCTTTCGAAAGCTTCACCTAAACTGTATAAAAATATTGTGTTTCTCTTCGGGTTGCTGGGGTCGCCCACGATATATTCCATGCTTGATTATGCGATTAAAAGTTAAAAAAACTACATGCAAACATCCTACTCCACGAAGCGGCTGATTCTATCCATGCCCTGTTTTATATCATGCATCGAAGCGGCATAGCTGATTCTCACATGACCCTCGCGGCCGAAACCCAAGCCATGGACAAGGGCAACGTGCTGCTTGTCGAGGAGCTCCATCACGAACCTGAAGCTGTCAGCCGCATGCTCATGTCCATCAGGCAAAGCAGGGAAGACGTAGAAAGCGCCCTGCGGCACCGGGCACCGGAAGCCCATGTTGTTGAGTTCCCTGACCATGAAGTCGCGCCTTTTCCGAAACTCCTCTTTCATGCGCTCTACGGAATCCTGTGGGCCCTGCAGGGCCTGCACAGCAGCGTGCTGCAGAACCGATGATATGTTCGATGTTGAGTGTGACTGCAGGGCGATCATTGCATTTATTTCCCTTTCAGGGCCTGCCACATAGCCAATCCTCCAGCCCGGAATGGCATATGTTTTGCTCAATGTGTTGACGGTGAATGTCCTTGCTGCAATGTCCCCGCCCAGCGAACCCGGGCTTAGCATGCGGTTTCCGTAGACAAAGGGCTCGTAGCACTCATCGGATATGATGTAGATGTCTTTCTCAACCGCGAGCTCGGCTATCCCCCTGAGCTCACTCTCATCCGCCATTGCGCCCGTTGGGTTGTTCGGCGAGTTGATTATGATGGCCTTGGTTTTATCGCTTATCTTTTCGGATATAGCCTCTGCGGTGAACTTGAAGTTGTCATCTGTTTCAACTGTTACCTGCCTGCCGCCTGCAAGGCCAATCATCTCAGGATAGCTCACCCAGTAGGGAGCAGGGACAATCACCTCCTGCCCGGGGTCGAGGATGACCTGCATTATGTTGTAGAGGGCATGCTTTCCGCCTGCTGTGACCATGACATTGCTCTCGTTGCACTTGATGCCGTTATCCCTTTGCAGCTTTTCAGCTATCGTGTGCCGTAGCACCGGAAGACCCGGTGCAGGGGTATACCTGCCAGTGCCTTTCTTCCCGAGCGCTTCCTGAACTGCGTTTTTGATGTTCTCAGGCGGCTCAAAGTCTGCTGGCTGGCCGAGGCCAAAGTCTATGACATCGTGGCCTTCGGCCTTCATGGCCTTGGCCTTCGTAGAAATGGCAAAGGTAGGCGATTGTTTCACTCCTGCGCCGCGCTGCGACAGTCCTGTGGGCATAGAATTAACCTTGGAAAACAGGCTTAAATTCGTTTTGCTGGTTACTTTTCCGCCTTCAGCGCAGCCTGGGCCGCAGAAAGGCGGGCTATGGGAACCCTGAACGGGCTGCATGAGACGTAGCTAAGACCTGCCTTGTGGCAGAACTCAACGCTTGAGGGCTCACCGCCCTGCTCGCCACAGATGCCGATTTTCAGGTTAGCTTTTGTCTTTCGGCCATTCCGGACTGCGGTCTTTATGAGCTGTCCCACGCCGTCCTGGTCAATGGCCTGGAACGGGTCGCGTGCAAGTATCTTCTTGTCAAGATAGTGCTTGATGAACACACCTGCATCGTCACGGCTGTATCCGAACGTGGTCTGGGTGAGGTCATTGGTGCCGAATGAGAAGAAGTCGGCATGCTCGGCAATCTCATCTGCGGTAAGGCATGCCCTTGGCAGCTCCATCATCACACCAACTTTATATCCGACCCCAGTGCCCTTGCCGTCCATGACCTCCTTGGCCTTTCTGTCAACAAGCTCCTTCATTATCCTCATCTCATTGACATGGCCGAGAACAGGTATCATGACCTCTGGACTGACGTCAATGCCTTCCTTCTTGAGCTCGCAGGCAGCCTCGAATATGGCCTGGACCTGCATCTCGTTTATCTCGGGATAGACAATGCCAAGCCTGCAACCCCTGAAGCCGAGCATTGGGTTGAACTCGCTAAGCGATTCTATCTTCTCCCTTAATTTCTCTTCGCTGATGCCCATGTCGTTTGCTATCTCCTTTATGTCCTTTTCTTCCTTTGGAAGGAATTCATGCAGCGGAGGGTCAAGCAGCCTTACGGTTACAGGAAGCCCTTTCATTACCCTGAAAATTTCAGTGAAATCCTTCTTTTGGTATGGAAGGAGCTTGTCAAGCGCCTTTCTCCTGCCTTCCTCGTCTTCGGCAAGAATCATCCAGCGCACGGCGCGTATGCGCTCGCCCTCGAAGAACATGTGCTCTGTCCGGCAGAGGCCGATGCCCTCTGCCCCGAAGTCCCTCGCAACCTTTGAGTCATGGGGCGTGTCCGCATTGGTCCGGACGCCAAGCTTTCTGAAGCCGTCAACCCATTCCATAAGCTTTCCGAAATCACCTGTCATCTTGGGCTCTACGAGAGGCACCTGCCCCCTGATAACTTCGCCCGTGCTCCCGTCAAGCGTGAGCCATTCGCCTTCCCTGAGAACGATAGCAGATGCCTTCAGTTCCTTTGCCTTCTCACTAACGGAGATGTCCGAGCATCCTGCAACACAGCATTTGCCCATGCCCCTTGCTACGACAGCGGCGTGAGAAGTCATTCCACCTCTTGCCGTCAGAATGCCCTGCGCGGCATTCATGCCTTCAATGTCTTCAGGGCTTGTCTCAGTACGCACGAGAATGACCTTCTCGCCTGCATCAGCCTGTTCTGCTGCATCATCGGCTGTGAAGACTATCTTGCCTACAGCAGCGCCTGGTGACGCGGGAAGCCCCTTTGCTATGACATCCGCCCTCCCCTTCCCTGCTGGGTCAAGCTGCTTGTGCAGCAGCTGGTCAAGCTGCGCGGGCTCAAGCCTTAGCACAGCCTCCTTCTTGGTTATCAGCTTCTCTTCAACCATGTCCACTGCTATCTTAACCGCTGCCTGGGCAGTCCTCTTGCCCGTGCGAGTCTGCAGCATGTAGAGATTCCCTCTCTCTATGGTGAATTCAAAATCCTGCATGTCCCTGTAATGCTTCTCAAGCACCCCGTATATCTTAACGAGCTCTGCATAGCTCTTCGGGAGCTCCTTTTTCATGTCGTCTATGTGCTTTGGCGTCCTTATGCCTGCAACAACATCCTCGCCCTGCGCGTTGATTAGGTATTCACCGTAATGTTCCTTCTTCCCGGTTGCGGGGTTCCGCGTGAAGCCAACTCCGGTCCCTGAATCATTACCCATGTTGCCGAATACCATCATCTGCACGTTGACGGCCGTGCCCAGGTCATCGGGTATCCTGTTCATTTTCCTGTATGCAACAGCGCGCCTGGTGTTCCATGAACTGAAAACTGCATTTATAGCAAGCCTGAGCTGTTCCTTGGGCTCTGAAGGGAAGTCCTTCCCGGCATTGTCCTTTATGGCTTTCTTGTAACCTTCCACGATATCCTTCCAGTCCTCTGCTGTGAGCTCGGTATCATATTCAGCACCCTTGGTCTTCTTTTTCTCTTCAAGAATCTCCTCAAAATTGGAGTGCGGCACGCCCATCACAACGTCGCCGAACATGTTTATGAACCTTCGGTATGAGTCATATGCGAACCTTTCGTCGCCGGTTTTCTTGGCCAGCGCGCGCACTGTGTGGTCATTGAGCCCCAGATTAAGCACGGTATCCATCATGCCGGGCATTGATATCTTCGCGCCAGAGCGCACTGAAACAAGCAGCGGGTTCTCCGTATCACCGAATTTCTTGCCCGTCTTTGTCTCGAGCTTGGCAAGGTTTTCATCAATCTGCCCCTCGAGCCCGGGCACCCATGTCTCTCCGTTTTCATAGAAACCAATGCATGCCTCTGTGGTAATCGTGAAGCCGGCCGGCACAGGAAGACCTATCTTAGTCATCTCGCCAAGGTTCGCGCCTTTGCCGCCAAGTAGCGACTTGTCCTTCGTGTCTCCCTCACCGAAGAAGTATACCCATTTCTTTTCTGTCATAGGATTCTGCTCAATAGTTGTGAATAAACATATTTAAGCATTGTCCCTTTTCCTCTTTTTGCTGCTGAACCTGAAGAAATAGGAAACGGCTGTCAGCAGCACTATCAAGAGCATGAAGAGCAGCTCAACGCCCCAGAGCGCCAGAAGTGCGGTAACAGCGAATCCTATAATGGAGAACAGCAAAACGCTGGCCCCGTACATTATTTCACCGGATGGCAGAAGCGAATCCACGAGCATGAATATGCCCGCAACGAGCAGAACTGCCTGCAGAAGGAGCCCGTATGGGGCAAAGACTCCGCCGGCTATAAGGCAGCCTGACAGGAAGCCGTTAAAAATGCTGTGCGGCTCCGTGAGAGGTGAGTAACCAATTCTTTGTGCCATGTCCTTCGCCTTGCATCCTGTGACGGGCCGCCTTAACCGTAGGTGCCCGCAGCAGTAGTGACCGGTGTAGTTTCCAGGTTGAAGTGCTTCTGAAGCTCCTTCCTGAAATTAAGCATGTAGTTCCTGCAATGGGCAATATATCCCCTTCTGGCCCTGTTGTAGAAGAGGTATGAATACATGTGCCATATCGGGCTCACGATGGCACCCCAGCCGGAGAACTCGGTTATGACCCTTCCGTGCATGGTAAAGCTGAAGGAGCCTTTGTTGGTTTTCCTGTATTTCTCTCCCTGAAGCTTCATCATTATTCTGATGCTAGTGAACCTGCTCGGCTTCTTCCTTACCCACCAGCGCGAATAGAATGTTATTGGGTCTCCGCTTATGTCCCAGTTGAGCCGATAATTGTTTGTGCCTGATGCACTGACATGAAAGAAGGGCCTTATGCTTTCGGTAACCTTCTTTGCAACACCCCACGGGTCAGGGCCCTGATACTTGAGCCTGACATATCTGTCAGGCGCCATGCAATCATCTCTTATAACTATCTTTCCCATATATTACGCCATCCTATTGATTTGGTTGTGGATATTTATGATTTTTTTTCTTCCTTTGGTGCGGGTTTTTCCTCTTTCTTGAGCTCGTTGCAGAATTCCTTCATCTTCTTCATGAAGAGGACGGTCGAATGCCTGCATTCCTCCCCATACTCTTCCCGTTTCCTGTGGTAAAAAACCCTGTGCCAGAAGGTCCTCAGCATTTCGTAAAAAAGCGAGCGCTGCCATAGCGTGTCCTGGGGATATTCACTCCTAAGCAGTCCGCGAACTGCTATCTTGGCGTTGCCGAGTTCCGCTGAACCTTCACCGGCAAGGTCAAACCTAATATAAAGGTATGTGAAAAGGTCCATGTCCTTGTGCAGCCACCACCTTACCTTGAACTTGTCGCCTGTATCAGTCTTGCCCCAGCTGTAATCGGTTTCCTGTATCTCTGCATCAGAAACCCTGAAAACAGACTTCATTGTATCATACATTTTGCTGTAAATTTTTGTCACGTCAGGGCCGACAAAGCGCATCTCAACGCCGCCGGGCTCCTCAACAAAGCAATTGTCTTCAAGCACCATCTTGGCCCTTGCGAAAACCATGCAATAACACCTCAGTTATATTATATATTTGACAAACAACAATATTAATATAATGCTGCGCCGCACAAGCGGTTGGGTGGTTGTTGAATGTTCGGCTGGTTAGGCATCGTGGTTGGCATCCTGTTAATACTCATAGGCGGGTTCCTCGTGTTTTTCTTCCCGAACACACAGGAGCACCAGCCCCCGCCATTCGGGGTGGTGGGCGTTGTGCTTGGTCTGATACTCATAGTGGCGGCCGTCGTTCTTATTTTTTGGTAAGACATTGCTACTCCATTATGCCGGGTTCCCTTTTGCCAAATTTAGGATGCGCAGCAGCCGAAACCAAAGCATTTGCATAAGCAAGAGTTTTATATTTGCGGAAAATAATTATTTAACATGCCCCTGAAGCGACTTAGCGAACCCGAAAAACTGAAGCTCAAGGCCGAGCTGGAGTCCGAAGACAAGGGAATAACAGCCAAGCTTGATTCCGCAAACCTTGTCATAGATGTCCTGCAGTCTGTTTCTGACGCACGCAGTAGCCCCTTCACAGGCGAGATGATTTTCGGGGCGCCGGGCGAAATGGAGATGATACTTGACTGGACAGCCGGCAGGGGCGCGGGCTCAAACGTCTATCATTCGTTCATCTACCAGGCACCCAAATGGAGATACACGGTGAAAAAGGTTGATGACTTTCTTATTGTCTCTCCTGCCTATCCGGAATATTATGAGCGCACCCTTGCTCAGAGGGAGAAGATTGAAGCGACCATAAAGACCGGGCTGGCATCGGCTGCCCAGGCGGTTGCCGACTACGAACTGATAAAGCACGATTACAGGAGGTACAGGGAGGTAATCGACTATTTCAAGAGCGCGGAAAAGGGGGCTGACGAGCACGTACTCAGGTCGCTTTTCGTGGACAGGGTTGACGCATACACAGGCGAAGGATACTCAATGATAACCATGGCAAAGCGGTGGCCAACCATAATAACCGACTTCATAAGGATGAAGGCCGAATGGGATGAAATAAGCCAGATAAAAAAGGAGCTTGATGTCTCGCAGGCAGAGGCCACTGTCCTGAAAACCAAGAACCAGCTTTACAAGGAATGGAGGGAGCTCTTCCTTCCGGATATAAAGGAGAGGGTATCAAGGATAGAAACCCTAATGAAGGCAAGGAAGAAATCGGTTGACGAATACAAGGAATGGCTGAAGCCATACCTGGCAAAGTATACGGCCATGAAGGACATGGGCGTAAAGGACCCCTCACATTTCGTTTCAGACGCCTACACCACGCCGGGTTTCGGGCAGTCAGAGGCCCTGGTAATGACAAGGCTCTGGGTCTGGAAATCCTTTTCGCCCGAAGAGATGGGAAAGCCGGAGATGAAGTTTGAGGCAAAGGGCGGTAAATGGAGAATAGACCCTTATGACGATGTTGTAAAGAAATGGCAGAAAAGGATAGAATACAAATACGGCGTCAGATTCACGGAAGATGATATTGAAGCCATACTCAAGGATGCCACGAAGAAACCCGGAATGAGCGATGTGCAGATGATGTATCCCGAGGACATTTATTACATACTCTTTGACATGACATTCCTTTTGAGCCTGCTGAAAACGCCGCCGCCGGAGGGGTTTGAAAGCGACAACCTCATGGTTGCGCCGATCAGGACTTGGGTAATGTCGCAGAATGCGCTCCTCATACACCTGATGGAAATAAAGGCAAGAGAGTCTGCAGTTGACCACTACATAAACGAAATAATAGGGTCAAGGGAGCTTGAGGAGCAGGCCCTTGAATCAATAGAGAACGAGTTCAAGGAGCCGAAGAAGGAAAGGGCCCCCAGATTCATGAAGCTAAGCTCTGCCGGGAGCAAAATCAAGAGGGGCCTGACACGATTTGCGCATCTCTTTGTCAGGCCCGGTCCATATGAGCCGATATTCTTTGAAAGGGTCAGCAAGATGTACTTCAGAGCAACAGGTAAATTTTATGTCCAGCTTGTAGACTGGTTCAAGAAAAAGATGCAGGTTGAGTAGTTGTTCATGGATTAATCACAGAATGTAAGGTGCGGGATAGTTTGCCCGACATCAATGAGAGAACCAATCGGGCGTCATCACAGGATGTAAGGTGCGGGATATGCTGAAGGTTGGGGTCACGACAGGATTATATACAATAGCAAGGACAGAGGAGCTTGCGACTTCTGTGAGGAAGATTGGTTTTGCGCTTACGAGGGGAACCTCTGTCATAGAGATATCAGGCGACGTTCCCCATGAGATTACGGAAACAGACGGCAAGGAGATTAGATATATTGTAAAAAAACAGGGGCTGGACATATTGTTTCACGGAAGCCTTACCGTGCCCATGGGGCTCCCTGAAAGGGGCGAATGGAGGGACGCCCAGGACCACATGCAGAAGTCAGTCATGTCAGCCGTGTACTCCGGATGCAAATATGTACTTTTCCATGCCTGCCTGAACGTATGGCTTGAGCTGATGACCTACGCAGGAAGGAAGCTAACGATGTCATTCTGCGACCACGAGGGAAGGTTCATATCAGAGATACTGAAGGAGAACAGGCAGCTAAGGGAATGGTTCGTTGAGCACAGGGGCGAGGATTACGCAAGGGACATACTCCTGCCGGAGGAGAGCCAGCAGGTAAACAGCAGGTTCCGCATAGAAAGGAGCAAGGTTGAAAGGGAGATAAGCAGGATTGAGGCAAGGGCAATGCCCCACAGGGACGAACGGACAGGCAGGTTTGTGCCGCCGGAGCTGACACGGGAACAGGCAGACGAGCTAATAAACAAGAAGCACGATGAGCTCGCAAAAACGAATGAAAGGCTGCTCAGGGAAGCGCTGCTGAAAAAGCTCAGCAAGGGAGGCAGGTGGGACAGCGAGGAGCTACGCGGCATCATAGGCGTGATAGACGGATACCACATACTTGCTCACCACATGTTCTACACAAAGGACCCTCTCTGGGTCCAGATGGCGAAGATATACGGCATAGATGTTGACTACTCAAACAAGAACTGGGTTGACGAAAAATGGAGGCAGGCTGAGAAGAAGAATGACCGCGTGTTCAAGGAATTCTACTACGGCACTGTTGCCGCAAAGTTCCTTGAGGGTCATGTAAAAAAGCTTATTGAATGGATAGACAACGACCTGATGAAAAAACTTAAGGACCCTGAACTGAAAAGGATAGCAAGAGAACTGAAGGTGACCATAGAGATACCGGATGCAAGGGATGCAACGCATGCGGGGCTGCACCTGCTATGGAGGCCCAGGCAGGTTTATGCCGCTGTAAAGAATGTAAGGCAGAAGCTCAAGACCGACAGGGTCTGGCTCACCATGGATTTTGAGCACGTGGCCACACAGGGCAAGGACCCAATAAAGGAGATGAAAGAAACCGTGGAAATGATACCGGACTTCGGGAGCATTGTGCTGTCCGTGCATTCCAACGCACCGAATCCCATGCACGCCCATGAGCCGCTGGAGCTGGGAGACGAAAGGATATACGAATTGCTCTGGACTCTGAGGAAAACCGGCATGGGCAAGGATGGCAGGATGAGTTACATAATATACGAGAGGGGAGGCGCGAAGGACCCGTTTGCCAAGTCGATTGAGGTGCTGCGGCTCTGTGTCCAGTTACTCGAGAAGGAGATAAAGCCCGACAAGCTGCCAATGGAGTTCTACGGCATGAAAGGGCCTGTTGCAGGCGACGTGCAGAGGCAGAGGCAGATAATACACGACCACGCATGGGAGCCCATGAAGGACCTTCTGGAGATATCCGAAGAGGAATGGACAATGCTGTCGCAGGCCGCGATAAAGAAGGGCAAGAGGGCCGAGCAGTGGAAGCGCGGGGAGTTCCGCTAAGCGGGCTTAGGAGATTTTTAAGCATTGCATCTCTTATTCTAAACATGGACAGGTATCTCAGCGACGATGACATAGTGGTCCGGCCAAGCGTTAGCATAGAAGAAAGAAGGGGCTTCAGTGAGGTTGAGATGGCAGGGGTCCTGGCCAGGATGGAGGAAGAGCAGAAGACTGTGATGTACAATGTCGGTGTTGGCGGCAGCCTGGCCGCACAACCACTGGTTCACCAAGGCCGAATATACATCGGCGCATGTGATTGTGGGAAAAATAACCAAGACTTTTTATTGCACGGATTCAAATTAACTGTAGGATTGTAGTTAACTTTATAAACCCTTGAAAATCATTATCTAATAGTGATAAAATGGTAGCTAAAAATCCCAGCGGTGGGAAAAGAGGAAAGGCAAAGGAAACCGCAGTAAAGACTGCGGCAAAAGATGAGAAACCAAAAACCGAAGCAAGAACAAAGCCTGTTGAAAACACCGAAAAGCAGGTAAGAAAGATTCTGAAAGAGGATGTTAAAGAGCCTAAAATTGGCAAAGGCGGGCTTGACAAGAAGAAAAGGATAGCAATTCTGAAGAAATTTACCAAGGATGTCCTGAAGAAGCACGGGCCGCTTATCCGCTCCATTGTTCTTTTTGGCTCAACGGCGAGGCAGGAATTCAAGGGCGAGTCGGACATAGATGTTTTCGTTATCATTGACGACACCCGCACAAAGGTATCCCCCACCATGAAGCAGAAACTGGAGATTGACTTCGAGAAGACTGCCAAGAAATGCAACAAGCTGCTTTCGGTGCAGCAGCCATACCTACTGACCGAGTTCTGGGGACTGGTACGGATAGGCCACCCGATTGTTTTCAACTTCATAAGGGAAGGCGTCCCCATTTACGACAAGGACATATTCCTTCCCATAAAGCGCCTGCTGCAGATGGGTGAAATCAGGCCATCAAAGGAGGCTGTTGAAAAATACATAGAGCGCGGGCCCAAAAGGGTAAAGCGCGTGGAAAACGCCAAGATGTACATGGTGGTGGAGGACTGCTACTATGCCATGCTTGAATCAGCCCAGGCGGTTCTGATGTTCCTCGGCAAGAGTCCGCCCAGGCCGTCCGACGCACCCGAAACCCTGAGAAAGACTCTCGTCAAGATGAAGATGCTTGAAAGCAGGTATGTCAAGGACCTTGAAGAAATACTTGATGTGAGGAAGAAAGTGGAGCACAAGAAGCTCAAAAAGATATCCGGCACAGAGCTTGACAGGTGGATTGCCAAGACCAAGAAATTCGTCAAGAAGATGCAGGGGCTCATAGTCAAGGTAGAGGTACTGAAGCGCGAAAGCATGGTGGAAAAGTCCTATGCCGTAATGAGTGAAACAGCGCTTACGCTTCTCAAGGCAATAGACAGGCTCCCGAAAAAGAAGGATTCAATCAGGGTAGCCTTTGAGCGCCACGCAGTGAAAGCGGGCATGGTGGACAAGAGATACCTCAACATCTTCGATGGGCTGGAAAGGATGAAAAAACTTTCACGCGATGGCAGGATAATGGACATACCAAAGCAGGAAATACTGATGCACAGGGAATATGTAAGGAAGTTCATAAGGGATGTCGGAAGGGTCCTTAAAACCAAGATGAAGGGTGAAATCTAAATTATTGTTTCACCAAGCTGCCGATTGTTTCAGAGATTGTTTCACAAAAGGCATGAAATGTATTTAAAAATTTAAACAACAAAAAATTAACATGAAACAATCATATTTTTTGGCGTTGCTGACATTACTGATATTTTTTTCCATGCCGGTTCCTGCTGCGGCATTCGGGCTTGAATATTACGGAATACAGGACCTCATCAATGATGACCTCACCACAGACACAATCATAGGGTTGCAGTTCACGGAGCCCATATCAAAGCTTGACTTCAACCTGAATTTCAGGGTATACAACCTTACCACACATGCAAACTTTGATTCTGCAGAGTGCACTGTTTCATACATGGACAAGCAAAGCCTCATATCATGCCGTTTCGAGGGCATGACAGAGGAAAAGAACTTCCTTACGCTAAGCTTCAAGTCAAGGGGCAGGGTGGTTAAAAAGGAGGACGGGTACCAGTTTGTATCCAATTACGGCATCTCGGTTCCTGTGAATGAGAGCTTTATCATAATAAAACTGCCTGAGAACAGCGTTCTTATGAAGGAGATTGCAAACGAATCCTTTTCCCCCGGCGACGGCACCACAGGAAGCGACGGGAAGCACATAACCGTTCACTGGCAAAGGAGCGGCCTGGGCGTAGGCAATGATCTGGAGTTTTCGGTGCTTTATACCATGCCCTTCGGCGGGCCGCTTTTCAACATACTGATTGTTTCAATGACCGGCGTTGTCCTCGTTGTGATGACAGGCCTTGCAATTTACATCAAAGGGGGCGGGCCCGCGGAAACTGCAACGAGCACGGAAGAGGCGGTGTCATCCGTTCTGACGCCCGATGAAAAAACAATAGTAGACATACTGAAAAGCAACGAATACAGCGCGATGCAGAAGGTTCTCGTAAGGAGCTCTGAATTTTCAAAGGCAAAGGTTTCAAGGCTGGTGAAGAGCCTAAGCAGCCGCGGAATCATTGAGGTTGAGCCGATGGGAAGGACGAACAAGATAAAGCTTACGATAGACAGGGAACAGGTTCACGGAACCAAGAATGGAAAGGAACCAACAAGCGTGCCCGGGAGCCAAGAGGAAACGATTAATTAGCTGTTTCTACAAATGTTAAAACGGGGTGTGAAAATTGAGAAAGAGCTCTGCTAAACCCGAATGGCAGAAGAAAAGTGCCATGGAAAGGATAAGGAAACTTTTCAGCCGGGCCGAAAAAGAGCACAAAAGGCATCCAGAACGCTCAAGAAGGTATGTGGAGCTTGCGGTTAAAATCGGCATGCGGTACAATGTGCACATACCCAAAGACCTAAGGAAAAGATTCTGCAGAAAATGCCTCAGCTACCTTGTCCCGGGCGAAAACTGCCGTGTCAGGACAAGCCCAAAACAGCGTGCAGTAATAATAAAATGCCTGGAATGCGGCAATGTTTCAAGACACCCATACAGAAGGGAAAAGAACAATAAAAGAAAGCCAGCCGAAAGGGGAGGCCATTGAATATGAAACTCCTGATATTCGTCAGCATGGTGATAATATTCATATCATGCTTTTTCATGTTTTTCATATTTGATACCATGATAATGACGCACATTGAATGCCTGTCTGACCTGGAATCCTCTGCCTGCAATCTTCCCGGCATGGCGACGTCCTTCATGGTTGGCATCTTTATGATAGCGATGTTTGTTCTGGTGGACATACTGGTGATATACATATTAATAAAAACATTAACATCCAAAAGTGCAATAACTTATATACCTAAATGAACAAATAGCTCACAGGAATACTAAAGGTGTTATGCATGATAACGGAAGCGGATTCGCAAAAACTAATAGAGAAGGCTGCAGAAAAGATGCAGGGAATGGATAGCTTCAAGGCCCCGGAATGGGCACTCTTTGTAAAAACCGGCCCGGACAAGGAAAGGGTGCCTTCACAGAAAAACTGGTGGCAGCTCAGGGCAGCATCTCTCCTCAGGAAGCTTTACCTTAACCAGCAGGGGATTGGCGTTTCAAGGCTTAGAAGCCCATACGGGAGCAGAAAAAACATGGGGCACAAGCCCGACAGGAAAATAAAGGCTTCCGGTTCGGTGATAAGGAAAATACTTCAGCAACTCGAATCCGCCGGTTTCGTTAAAACAGAAAAGGGGAAAGGCAGAATCATAACGGCAGAGGGCCACAGGTTCCTCAATGGCATTGCAAAGGAGCTGAAAAAGGGGTGATTCATTGTTATGGATGATGCAAACAGCATTGATTTCAGCCAGCTGCAGCACAGGAAGCAGGCGCAGCAGATTGAGGAAATGAAGAAAAAGCTTCTCTACCAGATACTGACAAAGGAGGCCATTGAGCGGCTGTCACGTGTCCGCGCGGCCAACGCACAGCTGGCCGGCGAAGTTGAACTCTATCTGATTCAGATATTTCAGGCAGGAAAAATCCGCAACCAGATAACGGATGAAAAGCTGAAGGAAATACTTAATTTCCTGTCAAAGAAAAAGGACATTAACATAACACGAAAATAAGATGAGACGGTGCATAAAACATGAGCAGGAACAAGCCATCGGGAAGGAAGAACAGGCTAATATCCAGTGGCAAAAGGCGCTCTGCGCCGCGTTGGGCCGACATAAAGAAGTTCGGCCTCAAGCACGCCCGCACAAGAAGGATAAGGGTACCAACAAAGAGCTGGAGAAAGGACAGGCTAAAGGTATGATATTTGAGGTATAGCATATGGCAAAGGAAAAATCAAAAGAGCCAACCGGAGAGAGAATATATACGGTTCCTTTGAGGAAAGAATGGCTGAAGGCGCCAAGAAACAAGAGGGGAAGCAGGGCTGTTTCCACGCTGAAGCATTTCCTTTTCAGGCACATGAAGGCCGCTGATGTCAAGATATCACAGCGCCTCAACGAAGCGATATGGACAAGAGGCATCCAGAAGCCGCCTGCAAAAATCAAAACAAAGACGAGCATTGACGCCGAAGGCATCGTAACAGTCCGTCTTCCTGAAGAGATGGTGATTGCCAAGAAAGAGAAGACGGGCGGTGCTATTGGTGGTCTAAAGGACAGGCTGATGCAGGCAAGGGCAGGCGGGTTCAAGGCAGCCGCACCGGGCCCGGAGCCCGGGCAGCAGAAGCAGGCCGTGCTCGCCAAAGAAGAGACCACTATGGAGAAGGAACCCGGAAAGAAAGAAATCAAAAAACAAGAACCTGAAAAAGGAGAACCAGAGCCTGATGTTAAAACTGCGGATGAAGCAGAAACAGCAATGCAAAAAAAGGGCAAAGAGACCAAAGAACAAAAGCCTAAAAAAGAGAAACCCCAATTCTAATTATGTCTTTTGGACGCTTTCTCAAGTTCTGCGCGGTAGGCGCGAGCGGAGTTGTAGTAAACGAAGGCCTGCTCTGGATCCTGACAGAGTTTGCCGGGCTCTTTTACCTTGTCTCAGGCGTCATAGGCATTGAGGTTTCCATCATAACCAATTTCCTTCTCAACGATGCATGGACATTCAGGGACAGGTCGCACGGGCACAGTGGCATGGGCAGGCGCGGGCTGAAGTTCAATGCGGTCTCGCTTGGCGGGCTTGTCATCAATATGGCAGCTCTCTTCACACTTGTAAGCATGGGCATCTATTACCTCTATGCCAACCTCTTCGGCATAGCATGCGCTGTACTGTGGAACTACATAGTAAACCTCAAGTGGACATGGTCTGGGAGCTCCTTCGGCGGGCTGAAGCTGCCGCCGAAAACCGTTTCAGCAGAGCCCGGACAAAAGGATGAACTCGTTTCAATCATCATCCCGACATACAACGAGGCTGACAACATACAGAAGATTGTCCCCCGCATATTTTCCGTATTCAGGCAGAACAGCATCAATGGCGAGGTGCTGGTCGTGGATGACGACTCGCCTGACAGGACATGGGAGATAGCCGGTAAGCTGGGCAGGCAATACAATGTCCGCGTGCTGCGCAGGTTCAGGAACAAGGGCCTTTCCCCTGCAGTTGTCGAGGGATTCGGGCACGTCCGGGGCGGCATCATAGGCGTCACAGATGCTGACATGTCACATCCGCCTGAGTCAATACCAGACATGCTCAGGCCCCTTCAGGGAGGCAAGGCAGAGCTTGTCATAGGCAGCAGGCACGTAGCAGGGGGTGGCATAGAGAAGTGGCCTATGAAGCGCAAGATTATATCACGCGGCGCCACTATGATTGCACGGGGCCTGACAAGCGTCAGGGATCCAGTTTCGGGATTCTTCTTCTTCCGCCGGGGTGTAATAGACGGCGTCCGGCTCAATCCCACGGGCTACAAGATAGGACTCGAGGTCATTGTCAAGGGCCGGCACAACAAGCGCATCAAGGAGGTGCCCTATGTATTCACCGACCGCGAGGTAGGCAGTAGCAAGATGGGCACAAAGGAGATTGTTGATTATGTTGTGCACCTTGCTCGGCTGTACGGCCACAGGGTCGGGGGCAGGCAATAGTTATTTCTATCAATAGCCCCAATTATGTATATGAAAATGGAAAAACAGAACCTCTTCTACATTGTATTCGTCCTGACCATCCTGCTTTTCAGGATTTTTCTGTTCCTTTTCCCTGCCCTTGACATCGACGTGATAATCCTCGGCTTTGAAATCCATCACATTGGCTTCGGGCTCATAATCGTGCTGATTGGGCTGGTGATGCCAAACAAACATCCAGTTCTGAAAACCATCGTCTTTGCTGTTGGGTTTGGCATGGTGATTGATGAGGTAATTTTCATAGCGCTTGGTGCTGGAAAAGTCGCGACAAACTATTGGGCACCGGCCTCTCTGATCGGGACAGCCATATTGGCGATATCAATCTTCCCTCTGAGGAAGAGGATAATGGGTTTGGTGGTGAGATAATGATATCATATAAAAACAAAATAGAGCTTTTTAATTGCCCGCGCCAAATATAACACATGTCATATTCCAAGAAAGTCGAGCAGCTTAAGGGGGGATATCCCCCCTTGAAGTATCAATACCCCTTACATTGAAAGGATGGTGTTATCATGTATTCAGATAAAGTAAATAAGCTTCTGAAGAAGAGCAAGGTCAGGGTCGGGGACAGGGTTGTTATTGCGAAACAGGGCAGGAAGACCGAGGGGCTTCTGATGCCGCAGACCGAGTCCGGGGACGCGGATACGCTTGTTATTAAGCTGGATAACGGATACAACATCGGCATCAAGGCTGAAAAAGGCATTTCTGTGAAGAAAACCAGGAGCAGGGAGCCTGATGCCATTGAGCAGGAGGAGGAGTTTGAGATGGGCAGGATTAAGAAGAGCCTGCTGAAGCTGGAATTCAATGCAAAGAAGCCTGCGATTTCCATGATATCAACCGGTGGCACCATAACCTCAAGACTTGATTACAAAACAGGCGGTGTAACGAGCCTAAGCAAACCGGCAGAGATATTGCACAACATGCCTGAGCTTGAGAAGATTGTCAATATCAAGAGCATTCTTACACCATTTACCATAATGAGCGAGAGCATGGACCATGAACACTGGCAGAAGCTGGCAAAGGAATGTGCAAAAGAGCTGAACAAGAAAGAAATAAAGGGTCTCATTGTCACGCATGGCACAGACACCCTGCACTTCACTGCTGCTGCACTTTCGTTCTTCCTGCGCGGCTTGCACAAGCCCATAGTGATAACAGGCAGCCAGCGCAGTTCTGACCGCGGAAGTTCGGATGCTGGCATGAATCTTGTGTGCTCCTCGCTTGCAACATTGTCTGATATCGCAGAAGTTGGCATATGTATGCATGGAAGGATAGATGATGACTATTGCATATTTTCACGCGGCAGTAAGGTAAGAAAGATGGACACGCAGAGAAGGGATGCATTCAGGCCAATAAACGAGTACCCTCTTGCGAAGATATGGCCTGACGGCAAGCTCCAGATAAAGAACAGGCGCTACACCAAAAGGGATGACAATGGCAAGGTCAGGCTTGACGCAAAATTCGAGCCAAAAATCGCAATGCTTCAGGCTTACCCGGGCTCTGAGCCCGGTCTGTTGGAACACCTCATAAAGAAGGGATACAAGGGCTTTGTGATTCAGGCAACGGGGCTTGGTCAGGTGCCTTCAAAGACGCAGTCATGGCTTCCTGTGATGAAGCGTGCCATTGATTCGGGCATGCCTGTGTTCCTGGCACCGCAGACCATTTATGGCAGGCTTAATAACAACGTCTATTCAGAGGGCAGGGCGGTTCTCAAGACAGGTGCAGTGCCGCTCGGCGACATGCTTCCAGAGACCGCTTATGTAAAGCTTGGATGGGCACTGGGGCACACCAGGGATCCTGACAAGGTCAGGGAGATGATGCTGACCAATTATGCAGGCGAGATAACAAAAAGGACGCTTGTGGGGACGTTTTTGTACTGAAGTTTGTTAAACACAACAGAAGCTGAAAATCTTAAGATTCGCTTGGGTTTCGCCAGCTCATTCTTAATAATTTTCGCCCTTCGGGCATCGCTTTCTCAGAATCGGGCCTCGATAGCTACCTGCTTATTCGGCCCGTCCCTAAATCTATTAGTACTCAAATTATAATGCTAAAGACTTATCTTGAATGAAAGTAAGAATTAAAGATATGGAAATAATTCATGATCCGAAATTCGCATATTTCATGGGATTTTTTGCAGCTGATGGTAGTTATTATAAGGATGGTAGATCTGGAAGGTTTGAATTTAG
>Ga0180434_10000507_pt1 | contig 57295 bp, 44 predicted proteins | sample SS_ome_7_FD_132453 | JGI IMG/M metagenome (GOLD analysis project Ga0180434, IMG submission 132453) | Hypersaline lake sediment archaeal communities from the Salton Sea, California, USA - SS_1_D_2 metaG | ecosystem: Environmental > Aquatic > Non-marine Saline and Alkaline > Hypersaline >...
CGACTGGTCCGACTGGTCCGACTGGTCCGACTGGTCCGACTACCGCCCGCTCCGCCCCGGCCCCCTCGACAAGGCGCCAGCCCTTCCCTGAACTCTGAACCCCGAACTCTTAATCCACCCCGCCGCGGCGACAGCCCTCCTCCCAGCCCCCGTCCGACTGGTCCGACTGGTCCGACTACCGCCCGCTCCGCCCCGGCCCCCTCGACAAGGCGCCAGCCCTTCCCTGAACTCTGAACCCTGAACTCTCTTCCCTGAACCCTGAACTCTTAATCCTCCGCACCGAAAAAAAGTGGCGTCGGCCCGGCAAAAAAGCTATTCTACGGCCTTTGCTGTGGAACTGCTAATATGAGATTCATACTGATAGACAAGATCGTCGAAATCGAGCGAGGAAAACGCATAAAAGCCGTCAAGAGCGTTTCTTTGTCCGAAGAGTACCTGGCGGACCACTTCCCCGCTTTTCCGGTTCTTCCGGGGGTGCTCCTGCTCGAGGGCCTCGTGGAGTCCGCTTCCTGGCTGGTGCGCGATGCGGAGGATTTCGCGCACAGCATGATATTGCTTGAAAAGGCGCAGAACGTGAAGTATAAGAGCTTCCTTGCTCCCGGCGGCCTGATCGAGTATACAGTCGAGGCAAAGTTGATCGAATCTGAAGTGAGCAGCTTTAAGGGTCACGGCCTCGCCGGCGGCCGGGAGGTGGTCGAGGCGAGGCTTTGGCTGAGGCATTTTAACCTGGCGGAAAACGAACCGCACAAGGCGGCGGCGGACGCTCTTGTAGTAGAGAATATGAGAGAGCGCTGGCGGCTGTTGAGACAGCCGGCGGCGGGCGGCTGAAACAGAGTACCGGAGGCAAAGAAATGGCATTTAGTCGGGACGAAATATTCCAGCAAACCAAGGAAGTGCTGGTCGACGCACTCGGCGTCGATGACGAAGAGGTCACTGACAGCGCCACCCTTATGGGCGATCTCGGCGCCGAGAGTATCGATTTTCTGGACATTGTTTTTCGCCTCGAGAAGGCTTTCGGAATAAAGATCCCGCGCGAGGAGCTGTTCCCGGTCGAGAGCATGATCAATAATCCGGACTTCGTTTCCAACGGCAAGCTTACCGAAAAGGGCATCTCCGAGATAAGAAACAGAATGCCGCACACCGACCTGGCCGCCATGGAGGAAGATCCCGACATAAACAAGCTGGGCAACCTCTTTACTGTCAGTTCCATTGTAAACTACGTCGAAGGAAAGCTTTCCGCCGCATAACGGCCGCTCGAGTGTGTATACCACAGCGCTACTTTTCGTCTTTGCCAGAGTCCAAGACCTTGTTTTACAGCGTTGTTCGGGCGGTTGAATCCGATTATCGAAATTCGAAACAAGCACGAAAGAAATCAGCGGTTAGGGCCTCGAACCACCCGCCGCACTGTTGATGCGCTGGATCTGGATAGATAAGTTCATCGAGTTCGAAAGCGGCCGAAGCGCCGTGGCCGTCAAGAACGTCACCCTGGCGGAGGAACACCTCCACGATCACTTTCCGGGTTTTCCGGTAATGCCCGAGTGCCTGATTATAGAGGCCATGGCGCAGACCGCCGGCATACTCGTCGGAGAGGCGCGAAACTTCGAGGAAAAGGTCATCCTTGCCAAGGTCAAGAAGGCGGTATTCTTCGATTACGTGCGGCCTGGAGACACAATATATCTGCGAGCCGCGATTGAATCGCTGGCCCCGGAAGCCGCCGGCAGCACCGGCAGAGTGACCCGCTCGGATGAACTGATCGCCGAAATCGACCTGATGTTCAGCCACATAGACCGGAACATCGCCGGCAACAGGTTCGGCGAGGAAAACTTCGTTTTCACGGACACGTTCAAGTCACTTCTTCAGGGTGTCGCCAAGCCGAAATGAATCGCGCCAGAACAGTCATAACCGGTTTGGGAGCGGTAAGCGGCCTTGGTATCGGAAGTGAAGCGATGTGGTCCGGCCTTTGCGCGGGGCGGTGCGGGATCGGCCCCGTCGAGGCCTTCGATCCAGCGGGATTTGCCTGCAAATTCGCCGGCCAGGTGCCGGAATACAGGATACAGCAATTCGTGCCAAAGAGCTACCGCAAGGCGGTAAAGTTATTCTGCCGGGACATCGAGCTTGCGGTACTGGCCGCCCACGAAGCGGTCAGCTCCAGCGGCATCAAGACCAAAGGGATTGATCCGGAAAACATAAACGTGGACCCGACCCGCATGGCGATCAACATGGGTGCGGGGCTCATCAGCTGCGACCTGGTGGAACTGGCGGATTCCGTTTCAAAAGGTGCATCCGACGGAACTTTCGACATGCGCAAATGGGCCCGGGAGGGGTTCGAGCTGATAACGCCCTTGTGGCTTTTGAAGTACCTGCCCAACATGCTGGCATGCCACATCGGCATCATCCACGACATACAGGGGCCAAGCAATACGATCATGTGCGCGGAGGCCGCCGGCCATCTGGCGATAATCGAGGCCGGCCGGGTAATAGAGCGCGGCAGTGCCGACGTGGCGCTGGCCGGCGGCGCTGAAGCGAAGGTCAATCCCATCGTGATGATGCGGCAGTGCCTGCTTGAACGAGCCGCCGGCCGCAACGACGATCCGACCACCGCGTGCCGGCCTTTCGATGCCGAGGCGAAGGGCTGCGTGTTCAGCGAAGGTGCGGCTGTAGTCGTTCTCGAAGAAGCGGGCCACGCGATGCAGCGCGGGGCGAAGCCGCTCGCCGAAATAGCGGGAACGGGCCAGAGTACGAGCCTTAATCCGGACTACGCCCATCTCGAACCCGGCGGCGAAGGGCTCCGGATTGCCGTTGAAGCGGCGATCGATGCGGCCGGCATCCGGCCGGCTGAACTTGATCTGGTGATACCGCATGGAACGGGCATACCGGCCGACGACGCAGCCGAGGCAGCGGCCCTGGAGGCCGCCCTCGGCGCGGCGGCTCGAAGCGTGCCGGTCTGGCCGACGAAAAGCATGCTGGGCAACACGGGAGCCGCCGCCGGCGCGCTGGACCTTGTCGCGGCCGTCTGCGCAATGACTGAAAGCAAGGTGCCGGCGGCGAAAAACTGCGACAGCAAAGCCGGCTGTTGCAACCTCAATATCCCAAAAGAGCAGTACACCGGCCGGATACGGAACGTATTGTGCTGCAGCTATACGTACGGGGGACAAACCGCCGCGATTGTCCTGAAAAGGTGGAACGAGTAGGATGTCCAAGCGTACCGTAATAACCGGAATGGGCATTATCTGCCCCATCGGCCACAACGTCGAGCACACCTGGAAAGAGATACTGGCCGGAAGGACCGGGGTTTGTGCAACCACGATATTCGATGCATCCGAGTATCCCACCAAATTCAGCGCCGAGGTTAAGGGCTTCGATCTTTCCCGGCACATAAAGAATGTGGAGCACCACCGGAATGCCAACCGCGGCTGCGGGTTCGCCCTGGCCGCGGCAGCCCAGGCCTGCCGCCAGTCCGGCGTGCAAATCGAAACCGACCGTCCCTCCGACAGCATTGACCGGCGCAGGCTCGGGGTCTACCTGGGCGCCGGCGAGGGCTCGGTGGACAACCGGGCCTTCTTCGACTCGATTATCAACGGCTGGGACTCTCAAGCCAGGCGTATGGACTGGGTCAAATGGGCGGCCGCCGCCGGCAGATTGATGAAGGCGCCTCACGAGCTCCAACAGGAAGCCAACATGCCGGCTGCGCACGTGGCATTGATGGCGGGCGCCAGGGGACCAGTGCGCAGCTGCCTGACCGCCTGCGCGGCCGGCACACAGGCGGCCGGCGAGGCGATGATGATGATAAGGCGAGGTGACGCTGACCTTGTAGTTACCGGCGGAGCCCATTCGATGATCCATCCACTTGGAGTTATGGGATTCAACCGCCTGACCGCCCTTTCCAGGCGAAACGAAAGCCCCGAAACCGCCTCACGCCCCTTCTCGAGGACCCGCGACGGTTTTGTAATCGGCGAGGGCGCGGCTGTTCTTGTTCTGGAATCCCTTGACTCCGCCCGCCGCCGCGGCGCCGAAATTATCGGCGAGCTCGCCGGCTACGGCAGCAGCTCGGACGCCTTCCGGGTAACCGACATGCACGAATCCGGAAGGGGCGCCATTCAAGCCATCGAAGCGGCGCTGGCCGACGCGGAAATAACCACCGCCGACGTGGACTACATCAGCACGCACGGCACCGGCACCGTCGAAAACGACGCGGTCGAAACCAGGGCCATCAAGGCGGTGTTCGGGAACAGGGCCAAAAGCATACCGGCGAGCAGCGTCAAGAGCATGCTCGGACACCTGATCGGGGCCGCCGGCGCGGCCGAACTGATAACATGCGTTCTGGCAATCAGGGACAACATAGTACCGCCGACGATAAACCTTGATGATCCCGACCCTGAGCTCGATCTTGACTACGTACCTAATGAGGCAAGAAAAACACCTGTTAACGTGGCGGTAAACGAATCATTCGGCTTCGGGGGACAAAACAACGTGGTGGTGGTGAAGCGGTTCGAACCATGATCGACATAAAAGACATACGCAATGATCCCGCCAGGTTCGAAAAGTGCGCCCGTGACAAAGGCTTCCAGGTGGACATAGGCCGGCTTGTGGAAATTGACGGCATTCTCCGCAAGACCAAGGGCAGGCTGCAGGACATCGTTACCGAGAAGAACCGTCTGGGCGGGTCGATGCCGAAACTGTCAGGCGACGAGAGGAGGCGGGCCATCGAACAGCTTTCGGCACTCAAGGCCGAAGAGCAACAGGCCCGAACCGCCATCCGGAACGAGCAACCCGAGTTCGACACCCTGATGCTTCAGGTCGCCCAGCCGCCCGACGATGATGTGCCGCGAGGCAGGAACGAAACTGAAAACGTCGAGATAAGAAAGGAGGGCAGGATCCGGCAATTCGAATTCGAGCCCAGGGACCACCTCCAGCTGGGCCTGGCACTGGGCATCATCGACATCGAACGGGCGGTAAAGCTGGCCGGGACCCGTAACTATTTTCTCAAGGGCCACGGCGCCCGCCTCAGCTGGGCGGTTCTCCAGTTCGCCATGGACCTGATGGTATCGCGCGGGTACGTACCGCTTTCGGTGCCGGTCCTCGTAAAAGACGAGGCGATGTTCGGCACAGGTTTCTATCCCGGCAGCGAAGAGCAGACCTACCGCGTGGAAAAGGACGCCTTGAACCTTGCCGGCACAGCAGAGGTGCCCCTTACGGCATATCACGCCGGCGAAATACTCGATGCCGCCGACATGCCGCTGAAGTACGCGGCACTTTCGAGCTGCTTTCGGCGGGAGGCAGGCGCCGCCGGCAGGGACACCTACGGCCTCTACCGCATACACCAATTCGACAAGATCGAACAGGTGGTCATCTGCCGCGCCGACGCGGCCGAAAGCGCCACACTCCACGAGGAAATACTAGCCAATGCCGAAGCCGTCATGCAGGCATTGGAGTTGCCCTACCGGGTGGTGAACGTCTGCACCGGAGACCTGGGTCGTGGACAGGCCAAGAAGTTCGACATAGAGGCCTGGATGCCGTCGCGCAAAGGCTATTGCGAAACCCACAGTGCGAGCAAGTTCTATGACTTCCAGGCCAGGCGCCTGCAGCTCAGGTACAAGCAAGGCCGGTCCAAACCCCGCTTCTGCCACACTTTGAACAATACCGTAATAGCCACCCCACGGATATTGATACCCATACTGGAGCTTTACCAGAACAGAGACGGCTCGGTCAGCATACCGGCGGTTCTGCGGCCTTATATGGGCGATTGTGAGAGGATAGCAGGTAGCATGTAGGAGGTAGGAGGTAGGAGTAGGATAACGAGCACGAGCACGACGGACACTGGGTTCAGCCCCTTTAAAACTCTACAGAGGCAAAAAAGCGGCCGTTTTCGGCCTGCTCGGTTTGTGGTGAAGCTAAAAAATGGGCCATCGCCGGGTCAGTCGCCCTTGACTGCGGATTCCGCGTCCATTACCCTGAACACATCCGGGGGAGGCCCACCATGGACCAAATACGAAAACAGCTCGCCCTGATCGACTCCGAGCTCGCCGGCGTCGGCTGGTTTCTTCGGAGGGTCTTCGACAGATCGCCTCTGGTATTTCCGGCTGTCGGCCTCTCTGCAGGCATAGTACTGCAGCACGTTCTGTTCGGCGGACGGCCTCCTCAAGCGGCCGAGCTGTTGTGGCCGGCAACCCTGCTGGCGGCGGCCCTGGCCGCAACCGCCTTCATTCTTATCGCGGAGGCAAAATCCACACGGCATACCAAGTCGCCGCATAACAAGACGGCCGGTGACTATACGCCGCTTCACAAGCACACTGTGCCGCTTTTGTGCCTGTGCGCGGCGGTGAGCTCCCTCAGTCTCGGTGCCTCAAGGCTTACCTTTTTCAACAGGCCGCCGCCCGGTGACATACGACACCTGGTCGGCCAAAGAACCCCGGCGACCATCCGCGGCCGTCTGGCAACAGAGCCTGTGCGGTATGAGCAGCGGTGGCACTTTGCGACTTTCGCCACCGGCGAGCCGACCGCCGGCTTCTACCTGGAGCTGACTGGCCTGGAGTCGGCCGGCGAATTGGTGCCTACATCCGGAACCATCCGCGTTTACATTCCCGCCACTGCCGCAGAGGTGCTGCGCGCCGGCGACCACATACGCGCGCACTGCTGGCTCAACAGGATAAAACCGGCTTCGAACCCGGGGCAGTTCGACACCGCGCATTACATGGCCCTGAGAGGTGTATTCTGCAGCGCCTCGGTAAATTCGGCCGAGGCGGTTGAACGCCTCGACAATGGGCCGCCCAGCCTCCTTGCGGGAGCGGGACGAAAGATCAGACAGGCCGCCGCCGGCGCTCTGCAGCGTGACATTTCGGCTCGCGGGGCGAATCCGGGCCTGCTCCAGGCGCTGCTGCTGGGGCAAAGGAGCGATATCGATCCGGAAATACGCCGGGCATTCAGGAAAACGGGGCTTTCTCACTTTATCAGCCTTTCGGGTCTGCACATCGGGATCTTAGTGGCGATGATCTGGTGGCTCTGCAAGACCGTCGGACTGGACAAGCCCGCCCGCGCGGCCGTGTGCGCCGCTGCTGTCTGTTTGTTTCTGGTCGTTGTTCCGTTGAGAGCCCCGACGCTGAGGGCGGCAATCATCTGTTGGGTTTTCTGCGCGTCCTTTTTTTTTCGACGCAGCCCGAACGCTCTCAACTCGTTAGCCCTGGCGGCGATAATCCTGCTTCTGATCAGACCCACCCATCTCTTCGAAGCAGGCTGGCAGCTCTCCTTCGCATCGGTCGGCGGGATACTGCTTTTTTTCGGCCGCATAGATCCCTTCTTCCGAATGCTGATCGCGCCAGTGGCGGGAAAAAACATCCGCCGGTTCCCGGCGAGACTTGCCTCGGGCACTCTTGACCTCTTTTGCGTGGGCGTTTCGGCATGGCTGGGCGGTGCCGGGATATTGCTGTACCACTTCGGCACGATCAACCCGCTGGCGGCCGTATGGACGGTGCTGGTCTTCCCGCTTGTTGCCGCGATACTGATCACGGGCTTTGCCAAAATAGTCCTGGCGATTCTTCCGCCGGCTGCCGCCCTCCTTGGATCCGCCCTGAACTGGCTTTCCTCCGCGCTCATCCACATGGTGAAGTTCATCGCCGATTTCGCGCCATGTGAGATAATTATCGGCGGTGTACATTTCGGCGTCGTCTTGGTGCTTTACGCCACGATGATTTTCATCGCCTTCGCCAGGTTCCGAAACCCCGTGTACAAGAGAATGCTTTCGATATCGGCCGCGGCGGCCTTGGTTCTTTTGTCGGCATCCATAAAATATGCCAGGATTCGTCCCCGCAACCTGATAGTCCACTGTCTCGACGTGGGGCACGGTCAGGCTGTCGTCGTGCGGCCTCCGGGCGGGGGCCTTTACCTCTTGGACACCGGTTCAATCAGCAAATCCGACGTCGGCGGCCGGGTGGTCGACGCCTTTCTTCGCCGGTCGGGAATTGGCCGCGTCGATTCGCTGATCATAAGCCACGGCGATCTGGACCACATAAACGGCATACCGGAGGTGGTGGACTCCCATCCTGTCGCCGGGGTTTTCACGCCGGCCGTATTGCTGGCCGCAAACGAGCGGCCGGCGGCTGTTAAAAATCTCGAGGCGCTCCTGCTAGAACGCGGGCTGCAGATACAACCGCTCGAGAACGGTGCCAGGCGGCATAAAGACTGCACGGTTGAGATCGTCTGGCCTCCTCTCGAGCCGGCAGCGACCGCAGGAATGGGCGAAAACGACAGATCTGCCGTGCTGCTGATAGAATTCGCCGGCAGAAGGATTCTGCTGTGCTCCGACATAGAAAAGCCCGCTCAGAAAAGGCTTCTTCAGCTATTAGGCGGCCTGAAATTGGACGTCGTCGTCGCCCCGCACCACGGCTCGATCAAAACCCTCGCCGGTGGATTTCTCAAGGATCTCGGCGCGTCGCGCGTTCTGACAAGTTGCAGCAGTAAACAGTACCGCCTCAAACGCGTCCTCGGCGAGGTCGAAGGCGCGGAAGTGTTCCACACCGCAACAGACGGGGCGATAACAGTGACAATAACACCCCGCGGCGAGTTGAGCTGCAGGGGGTACCTGAGGTAGCAGGTAGGAGGTAGCAGGTAGGAGGGCTGTCGCCGCGGCGGCAGCCAATCCCCAGCACCTGTCCGACATATCCGACTGGTCCGATTATCACCCGCCTCGCGCCGGCTCCACCGACCAGGCGCCAGCCATTCTGGATTCTTCCTCATTACCCCTTGCCCGCAAGGAACCAACGCTGGTATATTACCTGCCGTTCAAAGGAGTCACAACCAATGGCCAAACCCAAACCCAAAAAGATAGTGCTCGCCTATAGCGGCGGGCTCGACACAAGCGTCATCCTGCCGTGGCTCAAGCAGACATACGGTTGCGAGGTCATCGCCTTCGCCGCCGACCTGGGCCAGGGCGAGGAACTGGCGGGTATAAAGGCGAAGGCCCTTCGCAGCGGCGCATCAAAGTGCGTCGTCAAAGACCTGCGAAAGGAATTCGTCACCGAATACCTCTGGCGGCTTCTCAAAAGCGGCGCGGTCTACGAGAAGAACTACCTTCTCGGCACCAGCATAGCCAGGCCGCTCATAGCCAGACACCAGGTCGAAACGGCCCTCGCCGAGAAGGCTGACGCGGTGGCCCACGGCGCCACGGGCAAGGGCAACGACCAGGTCCGCTTCGAACTTACCTACATGGCCCTGGGGCCCGAGCTCAGAATCATCGCGCCGTGGAAAGACCCCCGGTTCGAGCTGACCAGCCGCGAGGCGGCTGTCAGGTACGCCAAAAAGCATAACATTCCCATCGATCAGAGCACCCGCAAGATATACTCCCGCGACCGCAACATCTGGCACATAAGCCACGAGGGCGCCGACCTCGAGGACCCGGCCAACGAGCCGAAGGACAGCCTTTTCGTAATATCAAAACCGGCTTCGGCCGCCCCCGACAAGCCGCAGTACGTTGAAATCGGTTTCAGGCGGGGTGAGCCGGTCAGCCTCAACGGCCGCAAGACCGGTCCGGTCAGGCTGCTCGAGGCGCTGAACAGGATCGGCGGCCGACATGCGGTCGGTCAGGCCGATCTCGTCGAAAACCGGCTGGTGGGAATCAAGTCGCGAGGTGTATACGAAACACCGGGCGGCACAATCCTGATGACCGCCCACGACTGCCTCGAGGCCCTCACCCTGGACCGCGAGACCGCACATTTCAAGCAGCAGATGTCGCTCAAATACGCGGAACTGGTCTACTACGGCCAGTGGTTCTGCGGGCTGAGGGAGGCGCTGGACGCCTTCTTCGAACGGACCCAGAAGAACGTCACTGGAACGGTGAGGCTTAAACTCTACAAGGGCCGCTGCACCGCGGCCGGCGCACGCAGCAGCTGCAGCCTTTACATGAAAAAACTGGCCGGTTTCAGAATGGGCGCGGAATACGACCCGGCGGACGCCGACGGGTTCATCCGTCTTTTCGGGCTGCCTCTGAAGGTCGCCGCTGCTGTTTCCAAGCGGAAGAAGTAGATGATGCCCGACTGCATCTGGTATGCGTTTACGTTTGCTATGGGCTGCTGTGTGGGCAGTTTCGTCAACGTGGCGGTCTGGCGTTTGCCCCGGGATATGTCGCTGATAAAACCGCCGTCGAGTTGCCCCTCCTGCGGCGGGCGGATAGCATTCTACGACAACATACCCCTTTTTTCTTGGATAGCCCTGGGGTTCAAATGCCGCAAGTGCGACGCCCCGATATCCAGCCGCTACTTTGTCATAGAATTGCTCACCGGAATCACCTTCGCAGGGCTTTTTTACCTGTTTTTCCGAAGCGGACTGAGAACAGGCGTGCCGGCCTTTTTTTCCGGCGGCTGGCTGCTCTACGCCTTAACGGCAATCCTGTCGGCGGCACTGATCGCCGCCTCCGCGATCGACCTCGAACTCCGCATCATCCCCATCTCGATCTGCTGGTTCGCGACCGCCGCGGGCCTGGTCGGCTCCTCCGTGGCAGGTCTGGTGATGAATCCCGACGCCGTCCTTGAGCACGGCCTGCTTCCCGTCGCCTCGATTAACACAGCACCGCCGGCCGCCGGCGCAGCCGCCGGCCTGGCCGTGTCGTGGCTGCTGCTTGCAACCGGCTTGATAAAAAGAAGCTACACCGGCGGGTTCACAGAGCAGGACCACAGCGACCGCCGGGAAATGATCGCCGAAATCGCCTTCCTGCTGCCGATCCTGGCCTGTTCGTTGGCTGCATGGAGCCTCAGCCGCCGGATAACCCCGCTTTATTGCCGCTGGTTGGAGCTTTTGCAATATCCGGCAGCAGCCGGGCTCCTGGGCAGCTTATGGGGTTACTTCGTCGGCTGCGGCCTTGTCTGGCTGACTCGCGTGGCGGGCACCATCGGCTTCGGCAGGGAGGCGATGGGACTGGGCGACGTACACCTGATGGGCGCCGCCGGCGCAATTGTAGGCGCCGGCTGTATTACGGCCGCTTTTTTCGCGGCGCCTTTTTTTGGACTGGCCTGGGCGGGATTTCATCTCTTTTTTAAGAAAACAAGAGAAATTCCCTACGGTCCGTTCTTGTCGCTGGGTGTAATGGTGGCTATAATCTTCCATGATGTTATCCTGAGATACCTCGGTACGGTGTTCGTTTACTAGGGAGACAAAGCGATGCATAAATCCAACGGTAAGGTGACGGCGGGGATATGTCTATGCCTGGCCCTGCTTATAGCGCCGGGCTGCACCAATTGGAAGAAGAAGTACAACGCCCTGCACGTGGAACATCAAAACACACTGGGGCTGCTCGAACGCGAACGGGCGGAAAAGGGCCAGTTGGCCGAACAGGTGGCGACCGGCCAGCAGACCATTGAGGAGCTGCAGAGACAGATCTCTGAACGCAACCAGACGCCGGCCGAGGCTACAGGCTTCGGAGAGGGTTATGACGTGCAGTTCGATCCGGCGGCCGGAACGGTTACCGTAACGCTTCCCAATACCATACTTTTCAGCCCGGGAAAGGCGTCGCTTAAGAGTTCGACCAGTACCGAACTCGATCATATTTTGTCAGTGCTCAAGAGTAAGTACGCCGGAAGGGAAATAGACGTTGTCGGCCACACCGACTCGGACCCCATCAAGAAGTCCAAGTGGCAGGACAACTGGCAGTTGTCGGCCGAACGAGCCCTTTCGGTGACCCGCTACCTGATCGACCACGGCATCGCGCCGAACAGGATACGCGCGGTTGGCTGCGGCCCGGCAAGACCCGTCGCCTCCAACGCGACCGCCAGTGGCAAGGCCAAGAACCGCCGGGTGGAGATCGTCGTGCACATGCGGTAAACTAATGCTCGTCGTCGAATGTCCGCATCCACCGGGGCCAGACAGGCTCCGGCGCCTCTAGGTCGAATTCGCGGTTCCACTTTATCTTCCACAGGCCCTTGAGCCCTATTCGGCGAACGGAAAGGTCGAAGAAAAGTCCATGCGTTGCGCCGATGTGGCGGTCCACGCAGAAACGCTGCATGTAGCTTCCCGTATCGCCTATCCAGTCGTTCCGGTACGCGGGGGGGCGGTCCTTCTGATGAGGGTAGCCCTCGCACCAGAAACAGTCGAGAAAAAGCGGTATGCGGTCGGCGCCTTTGTGGTTGATGTGGCGCCAGTAGTCGATGCCGTCCTTGCTGCCGCGGTCGTAAACCCAAGAATTGATCCCATAGCTTCCGTATATGTAATCGTCGGGATAGTCGACCCACAGGCCCCAGGTGGAAAACATGTTTCTGGTCCTTATCCGCTCGCCTCTGTGATCGATCGGGGGCTTCTTCGCTGTCGGACAGCACAACAGTTTCTTGTCGCGGTAGTAAGGCAGCAGTATCATCGGCCAAGAGTGGTCCTCGTCCCAGACCGAGTCCTCCTGGCTGTAGTCGTCGCCTCCGGATGCCTCGTCGCCCGACATGAACCGGTCGCCGTTGTCCCCGGTAAACATCTTCCAGACGATGGCCCACTGCCGCAGGTTAGACTGGCATACCAGCGCCTTGGCCTGCTCCCTGGCCCGCCGCAATGCCGGCATGAGTATCGCCGTTAGCAAAGAGATAATGGCGATCACCACAAGCAGCTCGATGAGGGTGAACGAAGAAGGGGTCAGGTGTTTATTATTGACATTTTCTCGCATAGGAATAGAAACGGGGCCAGGTCTTGACCCCTTCTTTTCTCTTTCTGCATGGCCGGTTCGCCGGATCAGGACGAACCTTCATCGATGATCGCCTCGACGATGTCGTTTATCGCCTTTCGCGTCTTGCCGTTGGCGTTTTCCGTCAGGACGCTGAAGATGTAATCGCCATTGTCCGCGGAGGCGTAACCGGAAAACGATTTCACGCCCTTGATATACCCGGTCTTGCCTATGATCCTGCCCTTGTATTTCTCGTTATTGAAATATTTGGCGATAGTTCCATCGACGCCGCCCCGGGCAAGGCTGTCCATATAGAGCCGTCTGTGGGGTCCATTGTACACATCCAGAAAAACCGCGGTTATCGCCTCGGCGGTAAGACGGTTTTCGCGGCTGAGGCCGCTTCCGTCGTCCAGGAACAATTTATCGCTTTTAACGCCGACGGATTCGAGGTATTCGCTGACGGCCTTTCGCCCGCCCCGCCAGCTTCCGCCGCGGCCGTCCCCGCCGCGGCAAGCGGCTATCGTCTTGAAAAGCGCCTCGGCCGCCAGACCCAGGCTGTTCTTGTTGCTGCGCCTTATGCAGTCGGCAACGCTGGTTCTGTACGTCGAAAGTGTCGCCACAACTTCCCCGTCCCTCACCGGCCTTTCTACGATTGCTCCGGCTACTGTTATTCCCTTTTCAGCCAGCCTCTCGGCCAACAGGTAACCGAAGAAAGCCGCCGGCCTTTCGATGGCCACCGAAAATGGGCCCTGCTGCCTCCGGCAGCGCCCCTTCAAAACAACCGTGTTGAGACTGCTTGTGCGGTAGGCCCCCACGGCCCCCTTTTTTCGTTCTGTCGCTGAAACATTGTTGATGATATTGAGGAATCCCGTCTTCGGTTCCACTGATACATCTATCACGCCGCCTTTGTTTCTGACCGTTATATCCACGCAGTTGTCGTTGTAGTTGATCCCACACACCTCGCAAGCGTACCATTTGTTCAGCTGCTCAACCGGCCAGTTCGGGTGTACCAGTTCGTCGTCGAACACACCTGTGTCGAGGACTATGCCTGTTACGCTGGTCTGCCCGGCCCTCTTCAGGGCGGCCGCTATATCCGCGAATATCCAATCCGGCGCCCTGCCGTACCTTGCGTCGGTGGCCCTGTCGCCGAGCAGCGGATCGCCGCTTCCGATAACCACCAGCGAGTCTCCGCAAAGCCCGACGCGGGTCTCGTACCACCAGTCGGCTCCGAGGTATTTCAGCGCCGCGGCGGTAACCACAATCTTCATGTTCGAAGCCGGCGGCATCGCCCTGCCGCCGTTCAGGCTGTACACGCTCCCGCCGGAAGAAGCCTTAACGATGTTTATGCCGAACACCACATTCCGCTGTGAAGGCCGGTTCACTATATGAGAAATTCGCGAAGAAAGGTCGGCCCGGACCGGCGCGGCAAAAATACCGCAGAAAATCACGCCGAGCACCCATACTGTAAGCCTGCGTCTCATCCGGCAATTCCCATAACATAACAACCGTAAAATTTCAAGGGGTGAAAAAAAGGCACCAGGACCCTTTGCCGCGGGGGAAAAAGGGTCCTGGCACCTTTTTCACCGAGCTATGGCCGCCCGGTCAAGAAGTCATCGAGTATCCCGGCCGCCGCCACGGCATCCAACAGCCCCGCCCTTTTCTTCCTGGTAAGGCGCGCGGCGGCCAGTCTGTTCCTGGCGGCGAATGAGCTTAGCCTCTCGTCCTGAAAATACAGCGGCACATCCACCCGTTCTTTGATATGGGCGGCCAATCGCTCCACGGCGACCACCTGTTCTCCCTTTGTTCCGTCCATGTTAAGAGGCAGACCCAGGACTATTCCGCCTATCGCCTCGGTTCTCACGAGCTCGACTATCCTGTCCAGGAGCCTATGCCGCCCATGCACCACCTCCAATGGAGTGGCGACGGCGGCATCCGAGTCGCATATCGCCAGACCCGTGCGCTTTTGCCCGTAATCAATACCCAGATAACGCATACCAACCCGATTAATATTTCCAATAGCAAATTAAATATGTGGAACCGCTTCGCGGGGATTTTTATTTGAAATTTGATATGTCCTTTTGCTGTTGGCTATTTGAAATTCCTATAAATATCCTGCCTTGCCCTCCCGCTCGAGCTTATCCAGCAAATCCTTGATCCTGTGGCACTGGTCCGCCGGACACACCAGCGTCGCGTCGCCGCCGTGCACGATAACCGTATCCTTCATGCCGATGGCGGCCATCAAGTGGCCGCCGTCCTCGGTCACCACTACATTGTTCCGGCAGTCCAGAAGCGCGTGCTGAGCGGCGACCATGACATTGCCGTCGGCGTCACGCTTTATCACGTCAGCAAGGGCCGTGAACGAGCCCATATCCAGCCAGCTGCAGTCGAGCCTTATGCCGCTTACCTTTTCAGCCTTTTCCATCACCGCGTAGTCTATACTTATCTTAGGAAGTTCAACAAAGTGCTGCTCGAGGGCCTCCTGTCTCCGTTCCGTGTCCCAGGCTTCAGCGATCTTCCGCAGGGGCCCGCCCGTGTCCGGAACATAGCGGGTGAGGTATTCGAGAATGGCCGCCGCCTTCCATACGAACAACCCGCTGTTCCATGCAAAGTTTCCGGCGGCCAGGTATCCCCGGGCAGTCTTTTCGTCGGGCTTCTCCCTGAATTGCTCCACAGTGAATATGTCGTTTCCGCTCGGGGCCTTCTCCTTTGCTGTTCCCAGCTGCACGTAGCCGAGCTGGGTGCTGGCAAACGTCGGCCTTATCCCGAAGACAACAAGCTCGGCCGGGTTTTTTTCAACGAACCCGATGGCGTCTTCCAGGGCCCGCCGCAAGGTTTCGGGCGGCTCTATGATCTGGTCGGCGGTAACGATCGCCATCGAGGCGTCGCCGTATTTTTTCACAAGCACCGCCGCGGCCAGGCCTATCGGCCCACTGGTGTCGCGCACAGCCGGTTCGCCGATTACGTTTTCGCACGGCACTTCCGGCAAGTCCCCGCGTACCGTATCAACGTAGGCAGCGTTGGTCAGGACCAGGATGCTCTCGTTGTCAAAAAGACCCGCCAGTCGCTCATAGCACAGCCTGAGCAGCGTCTTGCCGCCGAACAGCTTGAGGACCTGCTTGGGTCTTTTTCCCCTGCTCAGCGGCCAGAGCCTCTGCCCCCTGCCTCCGGCCATTATCACCGCGCATCGCATGTCCGTCTCCGTATAAATGCCACAGTCACCTATAATAGGGACAGCCACCTATTTTCCTGCAGAAAATAGGTGGCTGTCCCTATTAATTAAACCACGAATTCGTCGTCCACCTCGGCGAAAGGGCGGATTTTTTCTGCGAGCTGCTTGTAGTCGTTCCTTCCCATCAAGGCGAAGGTCGCTTCCTTGCCGAGCTCGACTGCCGGCTGGTCGTATGCGTTTATGCCGAACAGGTCCGCTGCGATCGAAGTGGTTACCTCGAAAAGATATATGAACTGTCCCACCGAATAGGCGTCAACTTTCGGGAAAAGCACCGTAAGGCACGGGCGGTTGTTCACAACCAGCGCATACTCGGTGGCTCGTTTCTCGCTGGCCAGCAGTTCACCCATGCCCCTGCCGCCGAGGTATCCGAGCTCCGGCGCGCCGTCATGAGCGGGGCCGATGGTCACGTCGCGAGAGAAACCAGCCGCCTCGAGAAACGTGAAGAGCTTGTCGTTGGGGCCCTCGCGGTAGAGCTGGACCTGGCTGTGTTGGTCTGTGGCCCCGAGCGCCTTGACAGGCGTGGGGCCGACGTGTACTTCATTGCCGTTAAGGTCCTTGGCCTTTCCGAGGCTTTCGGCCCAGAGCTGGCGATGCCAGTCGGCCATGTCCTTGAGGGCGTAACTGTAGGGCATCATCACCGAAATCGGCTTTTTGGCGTTGTAGTAGTGCCAGTTTATCGCCGCGTTGACGGCGGCTGGGTTATCGAAGAAGTCCTCGCCGCTTACCCGCTTATCCATGTCACGGGCCCCCTCGAGAAGCGAGTCCACGTCTATGCCGCACATGGCGGCGCTGAAAAGCCCCACGGCGCTCAGGACACTGAACCTTCCACCGACGCCGTCGGGCACTACGAGGCAGGCGAGATTGTCGGCGACGGCGATCGTTCGCAGCGTACCGGATTTCGCATCCGTGGTCGCCACGATCCGCCGCCTCATTTCAGTCTCGCCAAGGCGGCTGATCAGCATATCCCTGACGGTAAGGAACTGCGCGGCGGTCTCGGCCGTTCTGCCGGATTTGCTTATGACATTGAACACCGTCCTGTCAAGCCCGTCGGAAACCCAGTCAAGGAACGAGCCGAACTGCGGCGGATCAACGTTGTCGAAAACGAAAAGCCGCGGGCCGGTACGCTGCCTTTCGTCGAGGTTGTACATGTAGGAATTAAGCGCCGTCTGCAAGGCGATGTTTCCCAGGGCCGAACCACCTATTCCAAGGACCACAAGGTTATCACAACGATCCGCAAAATCGGCGGCGAACCGCTTGACCAGCCGTGGCGTCTGTTCATCGTAAGGCAGGTCCCTGTAGGGCGTCTTTCCATCCTTCCTCTGCGTGTTGACAGCTTTTATCGCCGGTGCGGTCCGTGCGGACAGCTCTGCGAATCGTTGCTCGGTTATACCATGCTCATTGCCGATACGAGCGGCTGTTACATTCTGGTAGTGAAGTTTTATCTGTGTTTTCGGCATAGGCGGCATTCTTACAAATCCCCGCGAATGTGTCATCAAAAAAAGTTTCAGGACCCCTTTTTCGCGCCGACTAAAAAAAGATACCAGGTACCTTTTTTTAGTCGGCGCCCGTTATGGCCGCCTTCAGCCGCGCGGCACGGTCGTGTGCGGGGTTCTCCTTGAGCACGCGGTCGAGCTTCTCGACGGCTTCGGCCGGGCACCCCTGCTTGTACAGCGCCACCGCCAGGTTACACAGGGCATCAGGGTAGCCGGGCCTTATCGCAAGGGCCTTTTTAAAATGTTCGACCGCCTTTTCGCTGTCGCCCTTCTGTCCGAAAGCGGCGCCGAGGTCATTGATCACCGACTCGTCCAGCGGGTTGTCCCGCAGCACCCGCCGGTATACCTCAATCGCCTCGGCGGTCCTGCCGGAGATCAAAAGGGCCTTGCCTAGACCCTTGAGGGCCTCGGGCATGCCGGGCTTCATCGAAAGAGCGGTGTTGAACTCCGCCATAGCTTCTTCGATCCTGCCTGCCGACTGCAGCGCCAGGCCCAGGTTGCTGTGCGCCTCGGCGTAGTCGCCCTTTATTTCGACCGCCCTGCGGTAGCTTTCGACGGCCTCGGCGGTCTTTCCAAGCTCGTTCAGGGCGATTCCAAGATTGTTCCAGGCGGTTGCGTAATCGTCTTTGAGTGCTATTGCGCGGCGGTATCGGACTATCGCCTCCGGCAGCAGGCCCTTTCGCGAAAGTACCACGCCGAGCCAGTTCTGCGCCTCGGCGCTATCGGGCCTGACCCGCAGCGCCTCGGAGAGCACCACCCCGGCCTGCTCAACCCTGCCCATGTCCAGAAGGACCCTGGCTTTGCAGACCATCGCTTCCGTGTCGCCGGGATCGGTTGCGATCGCCTCTTCGAAAAAGTCAATCGCATCCGTGTAGCGCCCCGCCGACCTCATTTCGTTGCCGAGATTCTTGAGCATCGTCGTGTTGTTTCGTGTTACGGCCGCGGCGCGGCCGAACAGCGTTAAGCTGTCCTTCCAATAGACGACCTGCGCCCTGGTCGCGACGGTCATCGCGACGGTAATCACGATGAAACCGGCCGCAAGAAGCGACCTTCGATAACGCCATCGGCCCAGGATGTCCCCCAGGCCCCAAGCGACTATTATAGACAACCCAACGGAGGGTATATAGGTATACCTATCCGCCATCGCCTGCCTGCCCACCTGCACAAAACCTATGACCGGAACCAGCGTTCCCAGGAACCAGAACCAGCCGGTCGCCAGGTAGCGATAACGGCCTGCCGCCTTCAGCACCGACACCGACACCGCAACGAGCATCAGCAGGCTTACTATCGGCCTGATCAGGCCCCATCCGGACTCCGGGTAGGGGTAAAGTACCGCCAGATTCACCGGCCAGAGCATCTTCTGGATATAGCCTGTGTAGGCCACTGCGGCGTTGGCGACGCGACCGCCGACGGGCAGGCTGCGTCCGAGTCCGGTCGCCCCCCAGCTGCTCTGGACAATGTATGTTACAACCGCCAGAACAGCGGCCAAGATGAAAAGCGGTATCTTCTCCCGGACAAGCGAGACCAATCCGATCCGAGCATTCCGCCCGCCGGCCGCCGGCGCCGTCCGCCCCAGCGGCCAGTAATCGACCAGCAACAAAACGAAAGGCAGCGTGACCAGCATCGGCTTCGCTGCCAGACCGGCCGTGAACAGGGCCAGCATAAGCGCGTACCTGCCTTTGCTGCGTTGCTTCACGTAACCGGCGTAGGCCGCTATCGTCAGCATCCAGAAAAAGGCACTTAAAACGTCCTTCCTCTCGGATGCCCAGGCAACAGATTCGACGTGAATCGGGTGCAGGGCGAAAACCGCCGCCGTAAAAAGACTGGCCCAGACAGCCCCGGTCATGCGATTGAGCAAACCGAACAAGACCAGTGCCGTCATCGTGTGCAGCAGAACGTTGACCGCGTGGTGACCGACAGGATTGAGGCCGAAAAGCTCATAATCGATCAGGTGGCTGAGCATCGTGAGAGGATGCCAGATCGCCCCGTGAGGAGTCGTTAAGGCCCACCATAGCGATTCCCGGCTTAAACCCTGTTTGACTTTAGGGTTTTCCGTTATGTAATGATGGTCGTCGTACTGCACGAAGTCGTTGTGCCGCACCGGCTCGTATGCGATGACCGTGGCCACCGCCAGGGCGATGAAGAGCAGGAATGTGCGATATCTTTTCATCTGGTTCGTGATTGCCGTTATTGCAAGAATTCAGAAGCCAGAAGCCAGAAGCCAGAATGGCTGTCGCCTCGGCGGCAGCCCCCCAGCCAAATTGCATGGATCCTTTGTCCGACAGGTCCGACAAGTCCGACGAGTCCGACATGTCCGACAAAAGTCTAAAATCGGGCGGTTGCTTCAATTCCGGCGCCAGCCATTCTGGATTCTGGCTTCTGTATTCCCAATGCCATGATCAGTCCGGATCAGCCTTTTCGCAGTACCTATGCGACGTGCCCGTAATCTTCGCGATGCGGTAGGCAAGAGCTACCCACAGGCATCCGAAACCATACTTGACACTCCGCAGGAAGCTGATGCTGGACGCACCGCCGGCGTAACTGGTGGGGCAGCTTATTTCCGCTATGGTGTGACCGTGCCAGAGGACCTGGGCCAGGATCTGGTTGTCGAAGATGAAATCATCGGAGTTCTTCTCGAAGGGCAGCTGCTCGAGAAGCGGACGGGAATATGCCCTATACCCTGTATGGTACTCGGACAGCTTGGCGCCCGTCAGCAGGTTGGCCGCCAGCGTCAGAAACCTGTTCGCCGCATAGCGCCAAAACGGCATTCCGCCCCGCAGCGCATATCCGCCGAGAATCCTTGAAGCCAGCACACACGGGTAGAGTCCGGTGGCTATCATAGAGGCCATCGCGGGTATAAGCTTCGGCGTATACTGGTAGTCCGGGTGGACCATGATAATTATGTCCGCCCCCGCCTCCAAGGCCAGGCGGTAGCAGGTCTTCTGGTTGGCGCCGTAGCCCTGGTTGACCGGGTGGGCGTGGACCGTGGTGTTGTCAAGTTTTCGGGCTATGGCGACCGTCTCGTCCCCGCTGGCGTCGTCGACGACGATGATATGGTCCACCACGCCGGTTGCCATGACCTCGTCGTGCGTTTTGCGCAAGGTCTCGGCGGCGTTGTAAGCCGGCATTACCACGATCACCTTTTTGCCCTGAATCATGCTACCACTATTATCGGACAACATGCCTTGCGGATTCCATGATATATTCGAAGGCCCCCCTGTTCCAGGGCCGAAACAGCCCGTCGTCCCGTCCGACAGGTCCGACCCGTCCGGCTTGTACGACAGGACAGGATGAGGGGATCCGATTACGATTACGATTACGATTACGAGCACGATTACGAGCACTAAAACCCGCATCGGCGTGCTTGACAGACCGGCATGCCATTTCTAACATGTTGGTTTTTCACAAGGGGTTGCGAATGTCCGGCGAAAATTCAGGCGGCGGCGCCAAAAGCGGCCACGGCAAGAAGGCCTACCGCGAAACGCTGAATCTGCCCAAAACTGCCTTCCCCATGAAGGCGAACCTGGTTCGCCTGGAGCCGGAGCTGCGCAAGAGGTGGGCGGATACCGATATCTACGGACTCATCCGTCGGGCCCGCCGGGGCCGGCCGCTTTATATTCTCCATGACGGGCCGCCCTATGCCAACGGCGACATCCACATGGGCCATGTCATAAATAAAGTCCTCAAGGACTTCGTGGTGAAATACAAGACTATGGCGGGCTTTGACGCCCCCTTCGTTCCCGGCTGGGACTGCCACGGGCTGCCGATCGAGTCGAAGGTGACGGTCGAACTTGGTTCAGCCGCCTCATCCAAGTCCAAACTCGACATCCGGCAGACATGTATGAAATACGCCGCCAGGTACGTAAAAATCCAGTCGGAACAATTCCAGCAACTGGCCGTTTTCGGTGACTTCGACAATCCGTACCTTACCTTCAAGCCGGAATACGAGGCCGGCATCCTGGAGGTCTTCGCCGAACTGGTGGAAAAGGGCCTGGTCCACAAGCAACTCAAGCCCATACACTGGTCGATATCCTGCCGCACGGCCCTTGCCGAGGCGGAGCTCGAATACAACGACGTCTCCTCGCCGAGCATTTTCGTGAATTTCCCGGCAACCGCTGAAAGCGCCACAAGGCTGACCGAACTGGGCCTGGTGGAAACCGGCGACACCCGTCGAAACGTTTACTTTATGATCTGGACAACGACTCCCTGGACGCTCGCGGCCAATCTGGCGGTAGCCGTCCACCCGCACCTGGAGTACACATCGATAAAGGTTACGCAAAACGGACGCACATACACCTCGATTGTCGCAGCCGAACGCGCCGCCGCGGTCGCCGCCGCCGGCCTCGAAAACGGCCGGTACGAGCTAAGCGAGGCAAGGGTCAAGGGCCGCGACCTTGAGAATCTCAGGTACAATCACCCGTTCGTAAAAGAGAATCCCACCGCCGCGGATGCTTATATGGTGATTTGCGCCGACTACGTCACAACAGAGGACGGCACGGGAATAGTCCATATCGCACCGGGTCACGGCCTCGAGGACTACGCCTCGGGACTTAAATACGGTCTCGAGATATACTCGCCCGTAAAGGACGACGGCTGCTATGACGATACCGTTCCGCCGCACCTTCGGGGGATGAACGTTTTCGATGCCGACGCAGCGGTCTGCGACGACCTCAGGGGGAAAAATCTGCTGTTCGCCAAAGGAAGGCTCGTTCACAGCTACCCCCATTGCTGGCGCAGCAAGGACCCGGTCATCTTCCGTGCGACCGAACAGTGGTTCATCAGTATGGATAGGGAGCTGCCCGGCGGCAAGAACCTTCGCCGGCTGGCCCTGGAGCGGACTGGAAAGATCACATGGATCCCCGCCTGGGGGCAAAAACGGATAGAGGGCATGCTCGAATCCAGGCCTGACTGGTGCATAAGCCGCCAGAGAAGCTGGGGGCTGGCAATACCGGTATTTATAAACTCCGAAGGCAGAACTCTCTTGACGAAGAAGTCCGTTCTGGCCGTGGCGCGGCATGTGGCAAAAAGGGGATCAAACAGCTGGTTTACGGATCCGCCACGGCGGATACTGGGCGACGGCTTCGAACTGCCGGAGGGGTTCACCTTCGAGGATCTAAAAAAGGAGCAGAACATTTTCGATGTTTGGTTCGAGTCGGGCTGCAGCTGGCACAGTGTGGCGGAAAAAACAGGCTGGCCGCTGCCGGTCGACTTGTACCTCGAGGGCTCCGACCAGCACCGCGGCTGGTTCCAGCTGAGCCTGCTGCCGGCCCTTGCGGCAACGGGCAAGGCGCCGTTCAAAAACGTCCTCACTCACGGTTTCACCGTCGATGAAAAGGGACTCAAGCAGTCCAAGAGCCTGGGCAACTATGTCAACGCCCAGGAAGAGGTGGGCAAATACGGCGCTGACATCCTCCGGCTCTGGGTCTGCGGCGTGAACTACCGCGAGGACATTCGTTGCAGCGACGAGCTGATCGGCCGCACTCAGGACGCGTACAGAAAGATTCGGAACACCCTGCGGTATCTTCTGGGCAACCTCGACGACTTCGATCCCGGGCTCCATGCGGTCGAAGCGGCGGATATGCTTCAAATCGACCGCTGGGCCCTCCAACAGCTTCACGAGCTGATCGGTAAGGTTAAAACAGCCTACGAAAGATTCGTGTTTCACCGGGTGTTCTCGCTGATATACAACTTCTGTACCGTGCAGATGAGCAGCATATACATGGACGTGCTCAAAGACAGACTTTACTGCAGCGCGGCCGGGGGCCTCGCCCGCCGAAGCGCCCAGACAGCCATGCACCGCATACTGGGTTCGCTGCTAAGGCTTATGGCACCAATACTGGCCTACACCGCCGAGGAAGCCTGGGCCGCGATGAAGTTCAAGCCCCAGAACGTCGAGAGCGTGCATTTGGCCGAGATGCCGCAGCCCCCGGGGCCGTTCCTCGACAAGAATGAGATTAAAACCTGGGAAAGGATAATGGATCTGCGGAGCGAGGTTCTGAACGTCCTCGAAGACCTCAGGCGGCGGCAGGCGATCGCAAGCAACCTGGAGGCTTCGGTCACTGTCGAAAGCGGCGACGGGGAACTGCTCGCCGCTCTCGACCGGTTCGGCACCGAGGAATTCGCCGCGCTTTGCATAGCAAGCGAGGTCAAGCTGGTTACAGCGGCCGGCGAAACGAAGATCACCGCCGCCAAGAGCCCCCACAAAAAATGCGCCCGCTGCTGGAACCTGCGTTCCACCGTCGGTTCGGACAGTGAATACGACGACGTCTGCAGCCGTTGCGCCGAGGTGCTCCGCTCGGGCTGAACAAATTGCGACTTCGGCGGTAACAGGTTCCAAGTTACAGGTAGCAGGAGCCGGCGGCGGGCTGGGTTCATTGCACCTGCAAGCTGCTACTTGTAACCTGTAACCGCGGCCAAAGGCCGCAGGTTCCCCCGTTCCCGGCGCCAGCCCAATTCCCGGCCCCCGTCCGACCGGTTCGACTGGTCCGACCACCGCCCGCCCCGCGTCGGTTGCCCCGACAAGGCGACAGCCATTCTGGGTCCTGAGTCCTTTGTCCTCTCTGCTGCTACAACTGCCGCCGCAGCCTCTCGTAAACATCATCCACCGTCACTGCGGCAACATCGTGCCTCGGCGCAAGGCTGCTGTGGCAGGTTCCCCTGTTTTCCGGCTCGACCGCGGCGACACAATTCATCCTGCCGTATGGAGCCACCCTGGCCGGGTTGGACCTTCCGAATATCAACACCACCGGCCCGCCGAGGGCGGCCGCGATGTGGCCGGGTCCGGTGTCGTTGCTGACCACCGCCGCCGCGGCCCTGAGCACAGCTACAAGCTGCTCAAGGTCCGTCAAACCGGCAAGGTTGGTCACGGTCACCTTGGCCTTTCGGCACAGTCTTTCCACCAGCGGTCTCTCCGCAGCGGAGCCGACAGCCGCCACGGACAGGGAAGAATCCGAAACGATCCTTTCGGCAAGCTCGGCGAATCTCTCGACCGGCCAGCATTTATTCCGATGAGCGGAGGTAGGCACCAGCACAACATAACGGCCGGGGATGAGACCGCTGCGCTCGATGACACCACCGGGGTCGATGCCGGTGTCGGGCAGAAGAAATACAACCTCTCGGCAAGAGGCACCGGCAGCCCGTGCAATCTTCAGGTAGTAGTCGACCACGTGTACCGTTTTGCTGTTCGGGGAGATTTTATGCGTATAAAAAAGATGGGCCATTTCCCTGGCGTTTGACATTCCGAATCGCCTCCTGCAGCCGGACAGCCAGGCCAGAGAAGCTGTTCGGAACAGGCCCTGAAGGTCCAGAACCGTATCGAAGCGGCGTTTTCTCAGCTTCAATATAAGTGACACCAGGGCTTTCATGGCGGCGGGGTCTCGCCAGGCTCTTCCCAGGTACCGGCGGTCGAAGTGGATGATCTCGTCGAGGTAAGGGTGCCCCTGCAAAAGCGGTGCGAACTCCGGCCTGACCAGCCAGCTTATTCTGGCCCGCGGGAAACTCTTGCCAAGAGCGGCCAAAGCCGGAAGGGCCAGGACGATATCGCCCAGCGAGCTGGGTTTGATAATGAGTATGTTTTCAAGACGTTCGGGCATAGTCGCTGCTGCCGGCGGCGGTCTTGGCCATGCTTCGATCGTGTCTTGCCCTGGCCCGGCCGGCCAGCATACGGTAGAGTGACCGCCTCGCCGGTTCTGCAACTCCGGTGAGATTACAGTAGCACAGAAACGTACGCAAGTAATCGGCGCGGTTGACCCGCCTCACCGACAGCAGCGAGGCGGCCAGCCGCCAGAGGGAACGCCATCTTCTGCCGCCTCGACTGCGATGCCGCTTTATACCGTCAAGGTCCACAAGAACCACTTCCGGAAAGCCGTTTTCTTCGCAGCGGACCATAAAGTTGCTGGCCTTGGAATCGCGATGGTACAGGCCGCTTCGGTGAAGATCGGCCAGAATCACGGCCAAATTGCGGCATAATCGCCTCCTTGCCGCCGCCCCCACCGGACCGTCGACGGAGCCGGCCGCCGCGGCGGCAGCCGAAGGCATGCCGGCGGCAAGGTCATACAGCGTGCAGCCGTCCGTGAGGTACTGTGAGAGGTACACGCTGTGCGACGTGAAAAAGAACCGCCGCCGCCACAGGGCCGCCAGCGGAAACGCCGCCGGTATGCCGGCGGTCAGCAGCTTGACAGCTGTTTTGAAGTTTCTCCTGGCCTTCGGCGACTGGAGCCTGCGGAAAAGGTCCGGCAGGGCCGGACCGTAGCTGTGGCGTTTGACGACGGCCTCGATCCGCCTGCCGCCCGCAGTGACGGCCGCGGCGACCACACGATGCCGTGCCTGTTCCTTCAGGACTCTGCCGGGTGTTTCGGCGAGCGTCGAAGGACAGGCCAGCACCTTTTCCCAATCGGCCGCGCACAACCGCCCCGCCCCGGGAACCTCCAGGCTCACCACGGCCCTCCAGCCGCCGCCGAGCTTGATGGGGACAGTCGCGATATCGCCGCAGGAGGTCTTTGATGGGTACGCCATTTTGCAGTCATTCTAAGGCTCTCAGCGCTGTATGGCAAGACCGGGGAGGAAGAAGCCGGAAGCCGGAATTCAGAATGGCTGTCGCCGGGGACGGGGAACCGACGCTGGGCGGGCGATAGTCGGACCAGTCGGACCTGTCGGACGGTGGCTGGGAATTGGGCTGTCGCCGGGGGCGGTACAACCTTCGCAAGTCAGGCTTAAGTCGGACCCGTCGGACCTGTCCGGCAGGTCCGACAAGGGGGGAAAAAACCTTTGACTATACGCCGCCGGAACGGTCATATCTTGCCCGTGGCAATCAAAAAGAAATACACCTATGACTGGCCCCGCCCGATGGTCACGGCGGACACTATCGTTTTCGGCCTGTTCGGCAGCGGCGCCCCGGTAAGAGTTCTGCTGATACAGAGGGCCAGGGATCCCTTCAAGGGCAAATGGGCCTTTCCAGGCGGCTTCATGGAAATGGATGAGGAACTCGAAGACGCCGCGGCCAGGGAACTGGCTGAAGAGACCGGCCTGGCGGGCCTGGTACTGGAACAGATGCATACTTTCGGCACCTGCGGCAGAGACCCGAGGGGAAGAATGATAACAGTAACATTCATGTCCGTTGTTCATGTAAAGAGTGGAAGGATCTTCGCGATAGACCTGAACAGCTCTGAACGACCGATACCTTCGGCCCGGCTGAGGGCCGGCGATGATGCATCCTGCGCCGAATGGTTCGATATCGAACGGCTTCCCGCGGCGGAAATGGCCTTCGACCACCTTGAAGTCGCCCGCCTGGCGATAAGAAGGCTCAAGAAGAAGGCCGCCTGGCGCCGCCACGTAACAACGGTTAGGCGACACGAATAGGCTGTTCAGCCGAAATCCGAGTTTCCGATGCAAGACACAAGGCTGGTTTGGGGATCTCCGAACCGCGGCTATGCGGCAATCAGCGGCACTTGCGGCGGTAAAGTACGAAAAGCTCGGCGAAGGCCCGTGCGATGACGCGGATGCTCGCCCCGCTCTGGCGGCCGGCCCTTCTCGGATAATGGTGCACGGGATACTGCGTCATTCTATATCCGGCGCGGGCCGCCTTGACCAACACCTCGGAATCAATCATCGCACCTCCGCATGAAAGCTCTATCTCATCGAATATCCGCCGCCTGTAAAGCTTGAAGGCGCAGTCGACGTCCCTGACCTCCAAACCAAAGAGCATCGAGATGAGCTTTGACCACAGCCACCCGAAAAAAGCGCGCAAAACACCGTCCCTGCGTTTGAGCCTATAGCAGCTGACAATGTCGAAATCCTTCATAAACCGAAGCAAGTCGGGCATTTCGCCGATATCGAACTGACCGTCACCGTCGGTGTAGAACACCAGATCCTTCCTACAGGCCGCGAAACCCGACCGCAACGCCCCGCCGTAGCCGAGGTTTAGCTCGTGGTGGACCACCCTGATCCTTTGGTCGGAATACGCCAGGCGATTCGCTATATTGCCGGTACCGTCACGGCTCCCGTCGTCGACGATGATCACCTCGAAATCCGCACCGAGCCCCTCCAGCACAACGACAGCCTTTTTCACCACGCTTTCGATATTGGCGGCCTCGTTGTGGCATGGGAAAAAAACGCTGATCGAAAATTTATCCTCCGCCACGTGTTACCACCTCTTGGACGCCAGCAGTTCTTTTCGTGCCCTTGCATAGCGCCGATGTAAATCCTGGTAGAACCCGGCCGGTTCGGGTTCCCTCCTCGCGCGCGATATATTTCGCAGATAGTCACAGGCCACCAATGCGGCCACCAGCCTGTTTTCGAAACCGTGCATCCGCACGTAACGGGTCCGGTTCTCCGCCAGATCGTCCAGATACTGACTGCAAAAATCGTTTACGCGGTCCCTGTTGCCGGTGAATTTCGCATTACGGACAATCTGTCGCATCGCGAACTGAGAGGGCCGTAATTCGAAGGCCTTCAACGCAAGTCGAAGCGACTCGGGTGAGAGCTGCTGCTGGTTCCCGGCGATCTCGAGCATGCTGTGCGCCGCTGTCAGGTACTTGGAGAATTCGTCGGGATATTCGGTACGGCCTTCCAGGATGCCCTCTACCAGCATCCTGCCTCGCCGGTCCTCGGGTTCGGAACCGGCCCGAACGAACAGCTTCTGCTTGTTGTTTATAAAGGCTAAACGCCAGTCGGGATCGGCGTCCAGACCCTTGACTAACGGTTTGTCGAACTCCGACGTCGGCATAAGTACCACCCACACATCCCGGTACCTGAGCATCCTGTCCAGCCAGCGGCCTATTTTCGCGTAATCCGACGCCGAAAGCCGCCGGTTCCTTAACTTGGCGGCCCCGGCCGTCGGTCCCCCCGAGACGATTTCAGCCCATCGCTCGTAGGCGACCGGCTCGTACGCCGCCTGGGCCCTGCCGTCCATGAACAGCTGAAGCGGTATTCGGCCGGTTTCAGGATCCGGCTCCTGGGCCCAGGCAATAAACCCGCCTTCGGTCCAGTAGTTGAACATCTTTCCGCTGAGCCCGTTTTCATTGATAAACTCACAGGCATCGAAAGGCTTGACGCCGGACGCGGTCATTCTCATAAAAACGCTATTGAGCCTGGTGTCCGTCGGCCATGGGTCCAGGTATATGTATTTGAATTTAAATCCCCACCAACATCCCAAAACCACCGCTGTCACTGTCGCGATCAAGGCTAAAAAAAAGTGCAGGCTTCGGCCCATCGGTGCAACTGTCAGGCCCGCCCGGTTCAGTAAGTTCCTGCAGGCGCAAATCGCTCTTGCAGTCTGTTCGAGGAGCATCGCCGCAACAGGGCAGGCCGCGATGGCGGCGATCGGTATGAACCGGCGGGATCTCACGGCCATGTACACAGTCAAGGCGGCAATCGACAAGAGGGCCGGGTCGATCTTCGGCCGCACATAAGCTGAACTTTCGGTTTCGCGACCGCCGCGGCTGTCTTTTGCGGGTGACAAACCGCCGTGACGCTGAATCACAACCCACAGTGCGATTGAGGCCAGGTTGACCGTGCAGAGAATTACGAAAAGCCTGGAGTAGTCAAGACTGTCCGGCCCCTCGTAGGCCGGCCGCCACGTCCTGGCCTCCCCGAGGATCCGCCACATTCCCGCGACGGGTCTTTCAAGGCCGAAAGGATTGAAAATCAACATCGAAAGCAACAGCGCCGCGACGGCGGCCGCCAGCGCGTGCCCGATGCCGATCGGGCGCACCTCCGCGCCATCGGACAAAGATGAGGACACGGCCGCGATTATCACGTATGCCGGAAGCACACAGAAGGGCCAGATATAGGCGCCGCCGTAACCGTCGGCGGGATCGCCGGCCCAAAGGGCCGCCAGGCTCAGGACAACCGTACCGTATACTAAACATACGTTCCTTCGCACCGCCGCCAACAAAATCGCCACAAAGACCGCGCAGAGCAGAAAGTGCCAAGGGTGCAGGTCTATGAACGAAAACGCCACGAATACCACCCAGGCCGCGCAGACCGCAGTCGCCCAGCCGAACCATCGCACCGAAGAGCAGAGTCGCTGCGCCGCGGAAACGGAGAGCTTGGTTTGCCCCGGCACGATTGTTCCGGCGAACAGCCAAAGGAAAAAGACCACCAGCAGCAGCATGAAAAGTACGAGAAAAGGGAATCCCGTACCTACCGGGTTCGTCCACTCGAAGGCGGGGTGCCACTCATTGACCGTCCGCCACATCCTGGCGTGCTCGCTGGCGCTGATGACAAAGGTATGAGTCAGGTTTGTCAGATGAAACGGGTTCAGCACAATGACGGCCGCCAAACCCGTCAGGTAGGCCGCCGCGGTATGGCAAAGGCCCCGCCTGCCTATCGAAACGAAGGTTTCGGGAAAGAAAAGGCCCAGCCAGTGAAGGCCCATGAAAGGCAGCAGCATTATGAAAAGATATATATACCCCCCGTGCAGGTTGCACCACAGAACCGCCAGGGGAACCACAAGCCAAATGTACAGGATATTTCTGTAGGTGGCCAGTACCAGCAGAAGCATGAAAACGGCTACGAACAGGTTGGAAAAGCCTGCCGGCCGGATATCTAAGAACGAACGGCCCACGAACATGGCCCCGCATGCGAAGGCCGCGGCGGCCGGAACCGCGACCCCCAGCAGCCTGGCCGTGTAATAGACGCATAGGGTCGTCAGCGCATAAACGGCGAACTTCCAGTAAACAAGGGAATTGAACGAAAGTTGTTCCGCATCCGCTATAGGCGACTCGTGGCTCAACCAATAGAAAAGCACATGCGTCAACCAGTTCTGGTTTATCCAACCGGTTGGATGCCAGTACCTTAACGTATCCAGCGAGAACCTGCCTGCGATCCACCGGGCAACAGGCGGCCATTTCTCTATATCCTCGGCGGTGGGGCCGGGTTTGTGGGAATTGGCACTGAATGGCTCCGCCGTGTCCACGCCGTGGTTGAGGAAGTGCCTTCCGCAAGCCAGCGCCACCCACGTGTCGCCGGCGCCGACCATGTGGGTGCAGGCGTGGAAGGCGAAGATCGCCATAGCCGCCCAGGCCGCAACCACCGTAAGCCTCGACCAGGGCGAACTTGCCTGGGGTTTTAATGGTCGAGCCACTTTCGCAGCCGTTTCAATCCCTCGGTAATCTGATCCATCGAGCAGGCAAAACTCAGACGCACGTTGGAGTCGCAGCCAAAAGGCTCTCCTGGCACGACCGCAACCAGGGCCTGTTCCAGCAGCGCCTTGGCAAAATCCATACTTCCTTTGATGGAGGCGCCGCCTATGGTCCGGCCGTAATGGGCCGAAACATCCGGGAAACTATAGAATGCACCGGTAGGCTCGGGACAGTCTATGCCGCCTATCGAATTGAGCTGTTCAGCCATGTATTTGCCGCGGCGTTCGAATTCGCTCCGCATGGCCTCCACCGCCCTGCCGTCACTTTCGAGCGCGGCGACCGCCGCCTTCTGGGCGAAGCTGACCGCATTCTGGGTCATGTGCGACTGAAGCCTTCCCATCGCCTTGATAACCTCCTGCGGGCCCGCGGTATAACCCAGCCGCCAGCCGGTCATGGCGAAGGCCTTGCTGAGCCCGTTGACCGTCAGCGTCCTTTCAAATGCGTCATCGCTCACCGCTGCGAAACTGACGAAACTGCTTCGGCCGTAGGTGAGCTTCTCATATATCTCATCGGAAAGCACCGTTACTTTAGTGGGCTCGAGGACCTTGGCCAGAGCGGTCAGTTCCTGCCTGTCATATGAAAAACCGCCGGGGTTGTTGGGCGAATTGATAACGATCATGGCGGTTTTTTCCGTAAGGACCTGCTCGATCTGCCTGGGTGTGGCCTTGTAAGAATTAGACTGGTCGGTCCGGATATTTACCGGAACGCCGCCCGCCAGCTTCACCGCCTCAGGATAGGTAACCCAGTACGGGGTCGGCAACAGTACTTCGTCGCCCGGATCGAGAACCGCCTGCATGGCCTCGTAGACCGAGTGTTTCGCGCCGATGTTGACAATGACCTGTTCCGCCGAATAATCCAGGCCGTTTTCAGCCCTCAGTTTTCGGGCGATGGCCTCCCTCAACAAGGGCACGCCCGGGGTTGCCGTATACTTGGTACAGCCGGCCTTCATGGCCTCGATCGCCGCCTCCTTGATGAAATCCGGCGTATCGAAATCCGGCTCGCCGGCCCCGAAACTCACCACATCCTGGCCTTGTGCCTTCAACTGGCGGGCCCTGGTGGTTACGGCTATAGTGGCGGATGCCGGTACATTCCGTGCACGTTCGCTTACTTTCATGAGATTGACCTTTCAAAAAAGCCCGGGCCGCTGCAGCGACAGCCGATTATAGGCCCGGCGTCCGGCGAGTCAACAGATTCTCTCGGCAAGCCCGACTACAGGCACTGAACAGGCGGGATATGTTCCATGAACATTTAATAAAGAGGCCTTGTATAATTAGATGTGAGATGATAGTATAAGTAGCTGGCAGGGCTGGGATTTCTTCTTCTACCTCCCCTCCGCATCCTGGCCCTGCTTTTTTTTTCCGGGCTGTTTCACCGGCCCTGCAGAAACCCGGTTACCGCCTTTATCAATTCCATCTGTTCGGTGTCCGTAAGACCGGCGCTGTTTTCCAACGCCGATATGGATTCGCCGATTTCCGCGTTTTCGGTGCGCAGCCGGTTCAACGCCTGCTCCTGACCGGCGATCCGGGCTTCGAAACCGGCAAAATCAATCGCAAACTGCTGTTTTTTCGCCAAGAAATCCAGCACCGCGCCGGCGGCCCTGAAATCGTTTACCGCGGCCATGTAAAACGGAACGGCCACCCAGAGGCTCATCGCCGCCAGCCCCCGCCTTTGCGCGACCCACAGCAGATAACTGCTTATGGCCGGAGGACCGGCCCAGTCCATATTCTCCAGGCCGTATTGACGCAGCTTTTTCTGATAATCGGCCTGGTTATAGACAGCCGACATCACACGGGACTGCGTATGCGCCAGGGACGAAGCGATGCCGTTCACGGTGATTATTTCCGTGGCCTTGCAGTAATGCCCGGCCACATCCAGCACACTGTTGAGGAAATCATGCTTTTCGAACTGCGGCTCATCGCCCCCGAACATCACCAGGTCCGCCGCGTCACCGCAATAGAACCTGCTGGCGGGAAACTGGGCTTCATTGTCCTCGATCGCAACCCCCGCCAGCGAGTAGAAACCAGCGGGCTCCATCTCGCAGAAGCTCCGTAAGTTCAGATTCCCCCTGAGACAATCGAGAACAATGGGACCCACACCGCCCGCATCCTTGCTCCAGGTCACGATCAGCATAGGGTTATCGAACTTAGGTTCCGAGAAGAATTTAAACGTCTCTTTCGTCGTGCCAACCTTCGGATTTGAAAAGCTCATCTATATGTTCCATTATCCTTTTCTGCTCTTCTTCGGTGATCGGCCCCAGCACCGTGGGTCTGGTATCCCTGAGTCTTTCGATCTCCTGCTTGACCTGCGGTGGTATCGCCTCGGTCCTGTAAAGGCTTTCCAGAAACTTCTCTATGTTGCGCTCCACCTTCTGCGCCCAGTCGTCAAGGCTGTGCAGGTCCATCTTGATGCCCAGATTCCGCGACAGCACCTCAAGAACCGCCCGGGATGCCTTCGGGTACGGCCAGGGCAGTCCCTGTAGGTAATAGGGTATTTCACCCATAAGGCACATAGCTTTAACACCCCTTTTTTTCGCCACACCCAGCAGCAGGCCGTTCAGGCCGGTGATCACCCCCTGACTTCCCCTTCCCTCGATCTGCGACATCAGTATGGTGTTGTCGTAGTCTCTGATCTCTTCCACGAGCTGCCTGTTGTTGGGAACCGCCCACACCCTTGGTTTGACCGTATGGTGAATCTGGGTCACTCCGGCACCGGAGGTGTAAACCCTTCGGCAGCCGAACTTTACCGCAACATCCATGACCAAGTCTGCCATCTCGTAGGCCTTCCGGCCCTCCGCATACCTGTTGTGACCGTCACTGGGTTGTTCGCGGCCGACAAAAAATATTAGGTCCCGTCCGTTTACCCGCTGGAAGTAGAACCTGCTGTCGGGAAACTCCAGCTGGCTGAGCAGCCCCCTTTCGATATGAACCTTTTGCGGGTCGAAAAAATCCCACGGCTCTATCCGGCCGAACTCGCGTGCCTTGACCGCATTCCTAAGGCTTTCGACAGCGATGATCCCGATATTGCCGATCCCGGGCCATCCGCACAACATGGTGGGATTGTCAAGTTGCGGCTCCTGGAAAAGCTCGATACCCATTACGCAAAACCCCGCTTAATACAATGGAGCTTCCTTTCAAGCCCTAGAGCCTATCCGAATAACCAGGTCGTTATGAGGATGAGCGAAAAGTTCGAGGCCAAGGCGGCAGGGGCAAAATCGCCGCAGGCGTAGCCAAAGCTACGTCGAGGACGATTTTGGCACGACAATGCCGGCATCGAACTTTGCAGCCAGCCGCAATAGAGCGGGTTATTCGGATAGGCTCTAAGCTGCATAAACAACAATCGCCCCTATCACGAACACCGGAATACCCATAACGCGCAGCAGCCAGGAGGGTTGCTTCACATACCATTCGAGAATTCGTCGGGTTCTTCCGGATCCCAACATGAACACCAAGGAGCCGGATATTATGAACAGAACACCGAATAAACCGATAACCCAGGGTACCCTGCAGGCGGTGGCTGCCAGCAGGAAAACCACCGCAACCACCAGACGCAGCAGACCTACCGCGTATATCCGCCTGCCCTGTTTCAAATAACCGGCGATCGCGGAAATAACCGCCGGTTTTATCACGAAAAGCACCGACATGACAACTATTACGATACCTATTATTTTGACGATCGTATCCATGGCCATGTTCCTGCAATGAAGACGCACCATATTACATCCTTAGGTTCATCTTAACGGCAGTCGGCCGCTCAATCAAGCAAGACAGATTTTTTTCTGCCGCAACTGAAAGATGCCTTTTTGCTTGAAAAAACGACACCTTGATCCTATCATTCTATTACCGAGCGCCTGTAGCTCAATTGGACAGAGCGTCGGTCTACGGAACCGAAGGTTAGGGGTTCGAATCCCTTCAGGCGCGTTTTGGGGGCGGGGGGTTCAGCCGTCTGCAGCGTTACGCCAGCACTCAAAAAGCTGTATCAACGCCCAAGGCTTGCATCCGGGCGAACCCCCACTTTCAAAAAAGCTTCCGCCTCTCGCCCGACTATCCGCCGAGTCTGAGAAAAGCCGGCACGAGACCGCGGCAGCTCCGCCCATCCGATGGAAAATCCTCAAGCCCCTCCCTTCGAGAGCCGAAGTCTAAGGGCGCAAAGAGCCGCAACCGCGACCCTGACAAGGAGAAAAGACATGCTCACAGCCCAGAAAGAACTTGACTGGATTGTGGAAAAGGCAAGGGTTCTCGGAATCGACCCGGAAAGGACCGCCAGGTATCATTTGATCCGGACTATACAGGCAGCCGAAGGCAACAAACCCTGTTTCGGCCACTCGAACGGCGGCTGCGACCAGACTACCTGCTGCTTCCGGCGGGAATGCCTGGAAACCTCGCCTTCGAGGCGGTCCGCCGAGGAACCGCAAACCCGCGCCCCTTCCGGCCCCACGTGGCAGGTGATTCTCAAGGGCGAATGGCTCAGCAAAGACATACTCATAGTGCCGCCGGAGCTGGCCGGCAGAATGGTCGGAACGAACACCGTACACATCCTCTACGACGAAATAGACGAGCTTCTGCCATACGAGCAGACAGAAAGGCTGATCGAAGGGATCGGGCGGTACTACGCGGGCAAACACCTTTTCGGCGGAGACAGGATCATTATAGAGTTGCAGTCGCTTGAACCGACGCGACTGCGGCTTTGGGGCCAACTTTAAGCTTCATACCAAATATCCCACCGCCAGCAGGACGTCCGTTGACAGAACGAAGATCACGTTGGCGCCAAGGGCTCCCATGGGCAATCCATTTTTCCCCGAGTGCCCAGCCGCCCAAAAAGCGGCTGCCGAGGCGAACGGGATCGAACAAAGGGCTACAAGACATGTAGCCGGCACCAGCCGAAGAGCGACCATGCCGATTATAAGAAAGTAGACGCCCCCCGCACAGACCGCGTACAAATTCGCGGCCTTCTTCCTGCCGAGGGCGATGACCAGGTTCAGCCTTCCGGCCCCGGAGTCAGACTCCACATCGGGAAATTCGTTTAGAAACAGCAACAAGGCCGTCAGCAATCCGCATACAACCGATACGGCGGAGATCTCGAGGCCGAACCGCCCTGTCTGTACGAAATAACCACCCAAAACCGGCATCATCCCAAGACCCAGGCCGGCCGCCAGCTCTCCCGCCAGCCACTTTGTAAGGTAGCTTGTGTAAAAGTATGCCATAAGCCCCCCCGCAATTATCAAGGGCAGTAGCTTCCAGCCGCTTACGATTGTCAGATATATTCCCATTCCCAGGGCCGCTGCCAGTGAAGCCAGTCCGAACCGGTAAACGCTTTTGGCTTCGAGCAGGCCTTCCGCCAGAATCCCGCTTCCGCCGGAAAAGGGCGTTCTTTTAGTGCTCATGTCCAGACCGCTGTTGAAATCAAAGTAATCATTGAGTACGTTGACACCGATATGGGCCAGAACCAGTCCAATCGCTGTCAGCATAAACCGCAAGAAATCAAACTGACCGTGGCTGTAGGCAACAGCCCCCCCAACGCAGGCCAGGGCCGCCGAAAGCAGAAGAAAGCGCGGCCTAGTTTCCAGAAAATAGATTCGAATCCTTGCAAACGGCATGTTAAGCCCCCGGTACACGTCTACAGGGCCTTGTAAGAGACACCGCCCTATTGCGCGGAACGTCCACGCCCAAAGAAACCGCCCGATTAAATCCGTGTTAATCTGCGTGCCCGGTTAAGCGGGTTGGCTTCAGCAAAAGTCAACCCACTTAACCGAGCAGCGGCTAAACACAAAAACGGCCGTGCACTTTTCTTCGAATCGATCCCGCCGGGTTTGCCGCCACAGCCGGCTCGGGTCAGGTTGTTCCGCTGCCCAGCGAAAAAAACGCTTATGGCTGCTCCGTTCCCGGCCTGACCAGGTTCACGCCATCCGCTTGCAGGGGACCCGGCCGTCAACGCCTTTTGCGGCGGTATTGGCCCGACAAGACCGGCCCTCGGAAAAGAATTCAGCCTCGCTATAGCGGATTGCGAGTACAGGGTACCGCTAACACCCCGCCTAGCACGGCCAGTTTTACAAAACCGTTATAAATATTATACCAGAGCGTCGGGAAGAGTTGAAGCATCAAATCACCCCATGCATTAGAAATTTGACCGGCATGCGGGTGAAGCGGCCGCCCGCAAATACATTAAGGCGGCGGGGATTGCAAAAAAGGTGATCGGCTAAGCTCTATAGAATTCTTGAGCGAATATAGCGCTGCCATATATTAGGTTTCATGAGGGTGCAGCGGGGAAGGTCTGTTTGAAAACAGGCTTAAAGACGATTCTGGAGCATGAAATGTCAGATTTTCAGCAAAATTGACAGTAAGAGCACCATTGGGGAAGATTTTTCTTGACAATTTAGCGAGTTTATGAGTATTTTGGAGATTAGAAAGGTGCGGAGCCTAGAGCATAAATATCGGCAAGATACTGGGCTGGAAGGCGGGACCTGAGGCGGTCGAACACGAAGTCTACTTCGGAACGGACCGCAAACAAGTGGAAGAAGCCGACAACAGCCTGCCGGTCGGAACCAGTGTCTTCAAGGGCAGCCAGGCCGGCGTTACTGATGACCCGGGCATTCTGGAACTGGACCGCAGTTACTACTGGCGGATCGGCGAGGTCGGAAGCGGGCGGACTATCAAGGGAAAAACCTGGAGTTTCGGACAGCCGAGTTCTCAATGATTGACGACTTCGAGTCCTACACCACTTCCGCAGAGCTCAGGAATATCTGGAATCAGTTGGGGGGAAGTTTTCTGAGCCTGTCCAGCAAGCGATCGGGAGCCGACATCTACAGACACATCTGCCACCAGGGTCTGCAGTCGATGGAGTTGAACTATTAATAGCCTGAAAAATGCAAAAACCCTATTCATAAAGGAGATCTTACGATGAAAAGAACGATTCTTGTGTCTGTGGCAATCGTGCTTGCAGCCGGCATAGCCGGCGGTGCATGGGCGGTCGATCAATACATCAACCCGGCGAACATCTCGGCCACGGCCTCCACGGTCAACTATCAGCTCGAGGCGATTTACAGCTGCAACGAGAACGGGCTGACCGCCGATCTCCACACCAACCAAATCGGCGGTGAGCCGCCCCCGCCCGGCCAGGGCACGATGTGGCTGGCAGAGAAACCTGACATCGATCCTTCGCCCTGGATACTTTATCAGTTCGACCGCGTCTATACGCTCCACACGATGTGGGTGTGGAACTATAATCAGGTAACCCCGAGCGGCGGCGACCGGACTAACCGCGGCATAAACCAGTGCACGATCGAATACTCCACCGACGGAACCACTTTCACTCAGCTGGGATCCACTCACACGTTCGCCAAGGCCGACGCCTCGCCCTCCTACGCCCACAACACCGAGGTCGATTTCGGCGGCGTCGAGGCGCGGTATGTCAGGATAAACGCCATAAGCAACCACGGCGGAAGTCAGTCAGGGCTTTCGGAGGTCCGGTTCTACGCCGGTGACGAAGTGGGATTCGAGACAGCGGCCTCCGAAGGAGCCGAATCGGCCAGCCCGGCACTGCTGAACGTCGTTCTGACATCGCCCCAGACCCAGAGCGTTACGGTCAATTATGCGGTGTCCGGGGGCACGGCGGACGGCGGCGGCGTTGACTATGCCCTCAGCGGAGGCACACTTACCTTCGCCGCCGGACAGACGGTCAGGGTCATAAGCATAGACATTTTTGATGACGGACTCGATGAGAACGACGAAACGATCATCCTGACACTGTCCAACCCCACCGGCGATGTTCAACTCGGTACATCTCAGCACGTTTACACCATACTGGATCCGAGGCCTTCGGTCGGTTTTGAAAGCGGATCGGGCAGCGCGCCCGAGAACGCACAGATAATCCACCGGCCCAGGAGAATTCCCGTCAGTCTGTCCGCGGCAACGGCCTCTCCAGTGACGCTGGATTACAGCGTCGCCGGCGGAAGCGCTTCCAGGGGCATCGACTACATAATAGAGGGAATGTCGCTGAGCTTCAGCGCCGGACAGACCTCCAAGGATATCCTTGTGACCATAAACGACGACAGCATCCAGGAAACGGACGAGACGATCATCATAGGCCTTTCGAACATCTCCGGCGCCAAGCCCAGCGTGTACATGCAGCACACCCACACGATTCTCGACAACGATACAGGCGAGCCCATCAACAGAGACCTCAACAACGACGGAAACATCAACAACCTGGACCTGATAGTGCTGCTTGAAAGCTGGCTTGAGTGCACGCTCGAGCCACCGGAGTTATGCTGGCAGTAAACAAGAATGACAGTCGTAAATTGAAAAGGAGCAGTAACGTGCTTAAACGAACGACCTTTCTGTGGCTCGGCGCTATTGCTATGACGTCGGCGGTGTTTTGCACGGCGGCATCCTTTTGCGATCCTTCACGGTAATCTCGAAGCAGCACGTAATCGCCTTTACCCAAAGCGGGCGGTGTTGCGCGCTCTTGACAGATAAGGCGGAAGCCTTAAAATGATATTGTGCGCGTATTTTTCTGTTAATCGTTGTCGGCAGCAAGAGGAAATGAAATGAACAAACGAAAAGGTTTCACGTTGATCGAACTTCTGGTGGTAATCGCCATAATCGCACTGCTGATGGCCATACTGTTGCCGGCCCTGGCCCGGGCCAGGTCGCAGGCCAAGGACGTGGCCTGCCGGGCGGAGCTGAAGCACTGGGGCCTGGTATGGTCCATGTTCTTCAATGACAACGACCAGAAGACCAAAGGTCTTGCTTGGCCGTACTACCTCTGGGAGTATTACCAGAACGCCGACCTGCGGTACTGCCCCGCCGCTGTTATGACCTGGGCCGAGGGAGCCCGGAATCCGTACGCCGCATGGATGGCCGACGAGGATGACGATATGATTCCCGACCCCCTGAGAATCAACGACGTGATTGTCGACGACGAGCTTGCCGGAAGCTACGGCTTGAACTACTGGTGCACGGACAATACCGAAGGGGAACGCGGCGATAACGCGCCAAACGGCAACTATTTCCGCGCCGACGTCAGGAACGCCAACGACGCCCCTGTTCTGAGTGACTCCGCCGCCGCCGGCCAATGCCCCCTGCCGTTCGACCAGCCGCCGGAGTACGCAGGCCAGAACTATTACGACCCCGGCGGCACCAACATACATGAGATCCGCGACGTGTGTATCGACCGGCACAACGGCAGCATAAACGTGCTTTTCCTGGATTTCTCGGTCCGCCCGGTCGACCTGAAGGAACTGTGGCTGTTGAGGTGGCACAGGCGGTGGTTCGAAGAAAGCTTCGCCCGTCCCCTGCCGGTTTGGCCGCAGTGGATGAGACAATTCAAGGACTATGAGCACCCGATGTTTTGAGTGGGAGGCAGGAGATAGCATGTAGTATGTAGCATGTAGGAGGTAGGAGGTAGGACCCAGGAGAACAGTTCAGGGAAAAGATTCCAGCTCTAATTCGCTGAAGCTTCGTAGAGTCTTCGAAATCCAGAATAACATGAACGGGTCCACTTCGATTTCCGATAGCGATGCAGCATGTGGGAGGCAGGCGGCGCTGTCAAACCCGTACTATCCTGCACGGCAGCTGCCCCTCAGCGCGAACAGGCCGCCGGGGTACTGCCTTACCAATCCCTTAAGCTGCATTGAAACCAAAGCGGCGTTCACACTTCCGGCCTGAAGCCCGGCCGCAGCCGTTATTCCGTCGATATGGATAGGTTCCGCACAAAGAACGCCGTAGACTTTCCTTTCATTTTCCGCCAGGCGGAGCTGGCCGCCTCCATCCGGGGGGCTTTCGACCAGTTGTTCGGCCCTTGAGGCGCGAGCCGTTATACGGCCCCTGAGCCGGTTGCCGATATAGCCTAATGCCTCAGTGACGTCGTCGATGCAGTCCACCAGCCTGGCGCCTTGTTTTATGAGCCGGTGAGTTCCCTTGCTGAGCGGAGAGTCTATCTTTCCCGGAACCGCCATGACCTCGCGGTTGTTTTCCAGCGCAAGGCGGGCGGTGATCATAGCGCCAGACCTCAAGCCGGCCTCTACCACAATAGTACCCAACGAAAGGCCTGCGATTATCCTGTTGCGAACGGGGAAATTTTCGGCCCTGGGCCCCATGGTAAGCGGCAGATCGCTTATGCATGCACCGAACCGGCTTATCCTTTCAAAAAGCCCGCGGTTGTCCGGTGGGAACACATGGCCCAGACCGCAGCCCTGCACCGCAATTGTGCGCCCCCGCGCGGCAAGGACCCCCTGGTGGGCGGCGGTGTCTATGCCTCGCGCCATTCCAGAGGTTATGGTAAAACCTGCCGACCCCAGAAGATGCGCCAGGCGGCAGGCCTGCTCCTGACCGTATACGCTGCATCTTCGAGACCCCACGATCGCAACCGAAAGGCCGTCCCGCCTGGACAGCGTACCCTTGATATAAAGAACCGGCGGCGGATCGTAAATCCTCTTTAGAAGGACAGGGTAGCGCCTGTCGGCGATGCTGACTATCCAAACTCCGAGTCGTGAGGCCAACGCCAATTCGGCCGCCGTGTCGAAACTGTCCCGGCTTGCGGCGATGCGCTCGGCGGTCCTCTGTCCTATCCTCTCGACACAGGCAAGTTCCCCCGCCGTGGCGCCCAGCGCCCTGTCCAGCGACCCGAAATGCCTTACAAGCCTTGCGAACGTCGCCGAGCCCACGGTCTCGGCGCATATAAGTCTAAGGTACTTTTCTATTGTGGGCGAATTTTCCGGAATTTGGGACATTTCCCCTCCGCCTAGCGCCGCTAAATAAACACCCGCTCCGTGGGCTGATTTTACCTCCCGGCCGCACTGTGTCAAATGAAAAAAGTCGCGGTTCAGCACAAAGAACTCGGCGGCCGCGGTCGCTGCCGGACACCAGCGAAACGAATCATCCGCTGCATGCCCGCGGCCCGACGAGAAACAGCCCTCTCGTCCGGCTCCGCCCGCCGGCGGAATTCCCTATGCCAGTTTTTGCTCCGCCTCGGCCATCAGTTCGGCGATCGGCATGCCCTGGGGACACAGCCTTTCGGCGGCGGTGTAATCCACCCTCGTCAGCCGGTGCCTGGCGGCCTGAGGCAGGGCCGCGAACAGGGCCCGCGCCTGGGCGTGCTCCCCGTAACCATTATAGTACATAAGATATCGCATCACGTCACTGACGTAAGGCATGCCGGAGACCGCCCCGCCGCAGATGCTCGTGCAGCCGGCGCAGTATCCTCCGCAGGTCGCAAACGCGTACCGCTTCAGCGCGTCCCTGTCGCTTCGGGAAAGCCGGGGTTTGTCCAGGGCCGCCGCGACGTTCTCGGCCATGTGCGAAATGTTACCTCTTCCCATCGCCAGCGAAGCTATCCTCTCGTCCTCCAGAATCACCTTGACCTTGGCCTGTCCAGGTGTAAAGCCCCGCTTAACAAAATGATCGGTCAGCCTTTTGTCCTCGTCGGTCTCAATCTTCTTGGCCGAACCCTGCCCCTGCACCTTCATCGCCACCAGCCCTATTCCGGCCTTGTGACAGGCGTCGACGGCCTCCTGCATCTTCCGGTCCTGCATCACGCGAAAATTATAGGTGGTTATAACTGCATCGATCCAGTCGAGCTTGGATGCGGTCAGAAGGCAGTCGGCCATGTTCCTGTGTGTACTGAAACCGAAATACCTTATCAGTTTCCGCCGTTTGGCCTGCTCGGCCCATTCTTTAAGCTCCGGCCTAAGCTCGGTGGGATCTGTAAGATCGTGAATACCATAGTACAGATCAATATAAGAGGTTTTCATCCTTTCGAGCGACTGTTGGAGCCGCTTCTCCACCCAGTCGATGGTCCGGGGCTGGCCGAACAGCGAGGCCTTGGTGGCCAGGAACAGCTCGCTGCGAAGGTGCGGGTTACGTTCGAGGAACAACCCGATCCCAAGCTCGCTGTTGCCGCCTCCATATGCGGTTGCCGTGTCCCAATGCGTCACCCCCCACTCGACGCACCTGTGCAGCATAAGCTGGTTCTCGACGACGTTGAACATCGTACCGAGGCCCAGCACCGGAATCTCGACTCCCGTCCTGCCCAGAACCCGTTTGGCGATCTTTGCGGGTGGTTTCGGCCCGTCGGGCCGACCTTGTCCCGCTCCGGCCGTCGCTGAAGCAGCGAGCGAGCCCAGACCCGCCGCGGTAACCGACCTGAGAAAGTCCCTTCTGCCCATTTCCTCGCTCATACGTGCCATCTCAGCACCTCCTTATAGAAAAGCCCGCTCGAAACCCGCCTGTCTCGTCTGACCCTCGGGCCGGACCCTAACTGCACTTTTACCGCTGAGCGGACATTCGTGTTCGCATATTCCACAGCCGGTGCATCGGTCCAGGTCGATAAACGGTTTCTGCAACCTGACCTGGAGCTCAATCATGCCCGTTTCAGCGGCAGCCTGTTCAAATGTATCATTTCCCAGGACTCTAATCAAGCTTCCGGCATTCTCGACGATCCTGTACCTTTTGCCACCGGCAAGACAGTAATAGTCGCCTGTGGCGAAGCCGCCGTCTTTAAGATTCTGTGAGACGGTAACCGTGTCGCCCTCTGTCCGCAAAGCCGTCAGGACGCCGCCGCGTACAGTATTGAACTCGGTGCGGGTGTAGATCGCCTTTGGGCTGACCGGACAGTTCTCCTGGCAGACGATGCACGGTCTGTCGAAGGCCCACGGAAGACACCTCTGCCTGTCGACAAACGCTGTTCCGATCCTGATCGGCCCCTTTTCAGCAAAACGGCCGCGGCCGAGCTTCTCGTCTATTTCGATAGGCCGGATCGCCGAGGTGGGGCATATCTGCCCACACGCCACACAGTTAAGCTGACAGCCGCTGGAGCCGGTGCGGTTGTTCAGCACCGGCGTCCATACCCCTTCGACCCCGGCCTCAAGTATTGCCGGCTGAATGACGTTGGTCGGGCACACCCTCATGCACTGGCCGCACTTGATGCACCTGTGAAGGAACCGTTCTTCATCCAGGGCACCCGGCGGGCGTATGAATTCGCGGCCGCTGCCTGCAGATTCACCCCCGCCAAAGCGCAAGGCCGGCGCTGCCAGAACCCCGCCGGCCAGCGAAAGGCAGAAGGCCCTGCGGCCGACGTCGGGCGAGGTGTTCTGGGATGCCGGCATGGTGGCATTGTAGGCTATTACGCCCTGCGCGCAATCATCCAGACAGTTGAAGCACAAAACGCATTCAGGCACCCTTGTATTACTGCCGGGCTCACAAGCCCCCTCGCAGGCCCGGCTGCACAACTTGCAGTTCCTGCAGCGACCGGCGTCGGTTCCTATCCGCCAGACGGCGAAACGGCATAGTAGACCGAAAAGCGCCCCCAGCGGACAGATAAACCTGCAGTAGAACCGCGGAACGTAAAGGTTAAGCAGAACCGCCGCGCAGAATACAGCCAGCATCACCCAGGCCCACTGATGGAACCGGCCCATGGGCGAGGCCACCGGTCTTATGCGGTCGACTATCGGAAACACCGCCAGGTTGACCGACCGGCCCATAAGGCATATCGGATCCAGAAGGCCCACCTGGCAAGTGGCGGCTATGGACGGTACGGCCGCGATTCCCAGAAGAAATACCAGCACCAGATATTTTACCGACTGCGCCTTGCGGTACCGGTTCAGCTCCAGCATCTGGGCAGCGGACTTGCCGCGGTTGGCCGCAAAACCTGCCAAATGGTGAATCGTCCCGAACGGGCACACCCATCCGCAGAAAAAACGCCCGAGAATTATCGTCAGTAATACCGTTACAAGCGACCACAGAAGCGGCCAGTAAAGCTTGTGTGCTGCCAGGGCTGTTCCAAGGGCTGCCAGCGGGTCAAGCTGCAGGAACCAGTTGACCGGCCAGTCTCCGAGCTGCCAGAACTTCCGGCCGGGCGTCTGCACGATGCATAACCACAGAAAAAGCAACAAAAAGAACGCCTGGCTTATCCTTCTTGCGATGACGATCCTCAAAACGTCAACTCCGCATACAAGGGATTGTGGGACTCGTAGTCGGTCGTACCGGCGCCCTTTTCAGCGGCCGCGGCAAGATATCTGAGCTGTCCCGACTTCAGCCCCAGGAAACTGCACGCATACGAATCGGCGGCGACCTGATCGCAGCTGGCGATAAGCGTATCGGCCCGCTTAAGGTCCCGAACCGAACCACCGGTCGGGCCGTTGGCGGCCATCACCTCAACCGCGTCAAGTATCATAAGAGTGGGCCTTACCATCACAGCCAGTTCGGCTATTATGGTGTTGATGTCCTGGTGAAATACGCTGCGCCTTCCCCCAAGCAGACCGTACCAGTTCTTCATACACATCGAGGCGGCGCTTCGGCTGTGGTCCTTGACCGCTGCAATGCCTATGAGTTTATCCGCCTTGGCTAAGGGCTCGAACAAAACGGGCCAGTCCCTGATCAGTTTCGCTCCGCCTACAGTTACAGGCCTGAAAAGGTGCCTTCTCGGCAGAACCACCGCGGCTCCGGCTTCCTCGGCCGCCCGGCCTATACCGCTCAAACTAAAGCAGCTCAGCGGATCGTTTATCGGATTATCCGTTACACAAACCTGCCGGGCCCGTCCCCTGGCCAGGCACAGCCTCACCACCTCGGCGACCAGTTCCGGTCGGCTGGTCGCTCCCAGCGCGGGAGGTGAGGCAAACGCAACATTCGGCTTGATAAGCACCCTGTCACCAGGTTTGACAAATCTTTCCATCCCGCCCAACAGATCGATCGCCTTGTCGACCGCCGCGACGCGGTCGGACGACTTTACTATGCTCATGACCGGGCGATCACCGGACTTTATCGAAAAATCCGGCACCTCTGCGCGGGAACCCGCCTCCGGCATTATCTTCGGACCTTCGGGGTCGTAAAGCACGTAAGCCAGCGCCGCGGCACCGCCGCAAGTCATTGACGCCCCACAAAGGCGCTTCAGGAACCGCCTTCGACCTGGGTCAGTCATTCTTGGCTTCCCCCCGCCCGGCCGCGGCCCCGAACATTATCGAGAATAACAGCGGCCAGTTCCACAGCGATGTCCTTGTCCGGACAGTCGTGGGCACCGGCTACGAATACTCCGGCCGCGAATACCAGTTCCGTTCTTCCATAGAAATCAATCGCTTGTGCACCGATTCTACTCAATTCGCCCTCCGGCAGGGCAATCGGCTCGCCGCCGTTTTCGACAAGGAACCGGCTGTAATCCCTGCACAGCACCACGGCATGTTCTGCAGAGTCGGTTCTGACAACGAACGCCGTCGCCGGTCGGTTGCCGACATTGTACCGCGCGGTATAGACGCCTTCGAACTTTTCATAGCCGAAGGCGTCATCAAGATAGAGTTTGACGGACCCCTGGACCAAACCTTCGCCGTCCAACAGGTCCATGTCCGCCGTCAGATCGGTTTGTTCACAATTCAGCTCCCCGGCAGCCACTGTTGCGGTGCGCCTCATCGCCGCCTGAAGAGGCACGGCTTGAGACGAACCTACTATTTCGACATATAGTCCACCGCATACAAAATGAAGACTGTTTTCAGTACTATACCCGTACTTAATGGCCGCCGCGCCAAAATCTTTAGTGTCGGGTCTTTTTTGAAGGCTGTACACGCTGAATGCGTTTTGGGGCCGGCCCATGTCATAGACATAAAGCTCCATCCAGATCTGCGGGTCGGTGTCGCTTATAAACCGCTGTGTAAACAGGGCTTCGAAACCCGAAGAGATATAGAAATCGGCTTTCCCGTCGATCTTTTCGTAGAGTGTATCGCTGTTATATACCCTCGGCCCCGAAAAAGGACGAAAACCCTCCCCCGCAGCAGCGCCGCCGATATCCATTTCGGCCCACCGGCGCTGACCGACGGCGGCCGTTTGAACGGCTCCGACCCCGAAAACCGCCGAGCCGTCCTGGAGCCGTCCTGCGAAAACGAAAACCGCGATAACCGACAGAACTAACAATACGGCCAGGCTGGCGATCGTTTCGACCGGTCCGGAACGTCTGTGGGCTTTCATAAGCGGGTCAACAACCTTCCTTCCGGGGATTATGTTTGACTCTTGTCGGAAAAGGTATTATATTACCAGCGTGCCGTTGCGTCAATCGGCTGAGTGCAATCGACCGATCGGACCGCAGGTACAGACCATCCGTCTATTACAGGAGACCGCCAGAATGCAGTTTCACAGCCAAGATCTGGCCTTTTGGACGCCGGGCCCCATGGAGCTGATCATAATCCTGATCATCGCCGTGCTGCTCTTCGGCAGGAAACTACCGGAAATAGCCCGCAGCATCGGAAAGAGCCTCACCGAGTTCAAGAGGGGCGTCAACGAGGCCAAGGACGTCCAGGATGATTTCGTGGACGATGTAAGGCGAACACGGGACGACCTTAACAGGCAAATCGACGACGCGGCCGCCGCGAAGAAACCCGAGGCGGCCAATAGCCCCGATGACTGAACCGGTCGCCGGTTTTCGGGAGCCGCAATAAGCCATACTTGTTCCAAGTTAAGGAAAACTAATGGTAGTTCGCTGCGGTCTTCCAAGAAACCAGCCTTGCCTATTTACATAAGACTTTTAAATACAAGAACTTAAGTCTAACAGGAGCCTCGCGTTGCATGAAAGCCCCCAATAACTCCATTGAACAAACTGGTGAAATAAGCCATAATCTAACTATGATAAAACCAGCCAAGCAAACACGAAAAGGGACCAGCTCTTCACGTTCAGCCAAGGTCGCAACGGTCAGATCCAAGAAAGCCTTCAGAAGCTATTCAAAGGCCATGGAATGGCTGTTTTCGCAGACGGACTATGAACAACAGGAGAAACTTCGCTACAATGTGACCACCTTCAACCTCAAGAGGATGCAGAAGCTTCTCTCTTTTCTGGGCAATCCCCACAAGAAGATCAAGGCGGTTCATATAGCGGGTACCAAGGGCAAAGGCTCCACCGCCACGATGCTGGCCAGAATGCTCGAGGCCAACAACTATACGGTCGGATTGTATACTTCGCCGCACGTACTGAGCCTGCACGAGCGCATTGCCGTCAACTCGAAGATGATCGGGGAAAAAGAAATGCTCGGCCTGCTGAACCGTATCCACGCGCCGGTCGAGCGCATGGCCTCAAACGACGCGGCCACGTTTTTTGAGATCATGACAGCGCTGGCCTTCATGTACTTCGTGGACAAGAATGTGGACATCGCGGTCATCGAAACCGGCCTGGGCGGCAGGCTGGACAGCACCAATGTCATCAAGCCCGAGGTGGTTGGAATCACCAGCATCAGCATCGACCACCAGCAGCAGCTCGGAAACACAATCGACAGCATCGCCCGCGAAAAGGCAGGCGTTTTCAAACGTGGTGTTCCTGCAGTGACGGTGCCACAGGAGCCACTCGCAATGCGTGTGCTCAAGGAGCAGGCATTAAGCACCGAAGCGCCTTTGAGCGTAACCGGAAGCGACATGGATTTCTCGTACCGCTTCGAGACATCGCGCGAACACGGCCCGCATACCATGGTCTGCTTCACCACTGCGACAAGCAAGTTCGAGCACGTTCGGGTTCCGCTTCACGGCACACATCAGGCAATAAACTGCGGTCTGGCGCTGGCGATCCTGGACAAGCTCAAAGCCAGCGGCTATGATATTGACAATGACAAAGCCACCCGCGGACTGGATGCCGTCCAGCTCATAGGCCGCATGGAAATGATCTGCCGGGACCCTCGTATAATGATCGACGCGGCACACAACGCGGCCAGTATAAAGGTCCTGATCCACGCTGTAGGCCAGAATATACCCTATGATTCAATGGTTGTGATATTTGGCTGCAACACAGACAAGGACGCCGCCGGTATGCTTCGGGAACTGCAATACGGCGCGGACAAGGTGATCTTCACCCGCAGCCGCTCGCCCAAAGCCATGCTGCCGCAGCAGCTGGCGGACATGTACACGGACATATCCCACAAGATGTGCCAGACGGCTTCCACCCTGACCGACGCCCTGCAGCTGGCTAAAAGCGCGGTAACCCAGGGCGATCTGATCTGCATCACGGGAAGTTTCTATCTGATCGGCGATGCCAAGAGCCGGTTCCAGTCGACAAGCTGTACGTAAAACGCAATTGGGCACAATATCCGCTGAAACGACGGCCGGTTCAGGCTAAAGCTCGCCTATTGTTCATTACTCAATTGCTGCGCCGGCTGAAGGCCGGCCGGAACGGTCGGCCATTTCCGCTCCGCATCCTCCTTTATGCGCTGCATTATCACGGAAAAGTGAGTTTTCGGTTCGATTTGATTTCCGCCGCCATCGGGAAACACCACTTCCAGTATCTTGTTCGACTCTATTATTCTCGGCTCTATCTCAAGTTTCAGCGAAAAGCCCCGACGGGAAAGGATCTCATCGGGACCGGGCACCGCATACGATTGGGCTTCCTGCCCCTCGCACTCGGCTAAATCCTCAACGAGCATAGGGGTGATCCTTCCATCCAGCCCCATGTCGAAATACCTTGTCCTCAGGCTGATACTGCCTACGGCTTTTCTGGCTGTCACGGGAGATTGAGCATCCAGAAGTTCAAGTTCCTCCTTCAGCAAGCTCGTGACCACCTCGTTGAAGTCGGCGTTCGGGTCCGCAAGGGCCTTGCCCGCAACGTAGGTACCGAGAAAATTCGAGAACTGATCCTCCCACGTAAAAGCACTTTGCTGCTCCGGAATAAAGACGGCCGATTTATAACCGTACCATGTTATGATCTCGTGCCAGGTGGTTCCGACAAGCGCGAAATATTGACCCAGCTCGACTGCAACTTCCCTCGCCGTATGCTCCTTTTGCTCCCGCGAAAGGGCCTGCCAGTCAGCCGGATAGGCCAGGCTGACACGGTACCGTGACGGCGCCACCAACTTGAATACAAACCGTTCCCGGTCATCCATCATATTGTCAAAGGCGACGCCCGCAAGGTATCTGGTCCAGTCGGCCGCCTTTCGCACGTGCGCCAGGTCTATGGGACCGGCCCTGCAGGTATACACCAGCCCGTTCTTCTCCGATTCAGCGTGTACTCCCAGCTCCTCCGGGTCGGGAAAGCCGGCCCCGAACCCCGAGGGAAGGCAGCCGATTCTTCCCGGCGGCCGTCCTCCGAAGCTGTTTGTTGCGCACGAACAGCACAACGCCGTCGCCGTCGCCGCCGCAGTGAAGGCGGCTACTTTGAGAATTTCCCGCCAGTGGCAAGAATGACTCATCATGACAAACCCGTTTTCAGTGGGGTTCGCACGCACCGGGTCCGTATCTCCACGCTGCGTCCATTCTGATATATTTGATTATTTCGGCAAAATGTATGTCCGGATCGATCCGTCTTATCAATCCGCTGGCCGAAATTATGCTCAATATCCTGTCTCTTACTATCTCCCTTGGTTCTATCCGCAGTTCCGCCGAGAAACCGTGCCCGGAAACGTTGTTGTGGGGAACAGCATAGGGCTCCGGCGGAACACCCTCGCATCCGGCGAGGTCCGGAACAAGGAAGGGGTCTATCCGGCCGTCTGCCAGACCTATGTCGGGGTTTCTCTTGCTGATATCAACGAAGAAATACAACCCCCCGGAGTACCATCGCCCCCGTACCTTCTCGGAGGCCTCTCTGGCGATATTCGCGGGCTGGATGCCCAGCCGGACCAGCTCAAAGTTCAGCGCCGCCGTGACGGCCTTGTTGAAATCGCGCTCCGGGCTGCTCATCGCCAGACCGGCCACATAGGTGCCCAACGCGTTTGATATCTGGTCCTCCCACGAAAAAGAGCTGGGAAACTCGGAATAAATCTTCGTGATCCTGTAACCGAACCAGGTCAATATTTCATGCCAGGTCAGGGCCGTGTAGGAAAAGTACTGTCCCAGTTCGGCCGCCACCGCCGCGGCTGCGGCCTTTCTTTGTTCCCTGGACCGGTTTTTCCAGTCCGGAGGATAGGAAAGGCTGACGAAATAAACCGAAGGTTCCAACAACTTGAAAGTAAACTCCTTCCGATTGTGCATAAGACTTTCATAGGTCCGCTCCGCAAGGAACGCCGACCAGTCAGCGGCCTTTCTGGTGTGTGCGATATCAATGTGTCCGGCCCTGCATGTGTACACTATTCCGTTCTGCTCGGAGGCCCCGTGAATACCCAGGTCCTCGAGACCGAGAAAGACAGTGCCCGGTGTGGCGGTGGCGTAATAACCCTTTCTCCACCTGGGTGAGGGGCAGTGATGCCCAAAACCCCTCCACTGCCCGCCGCAGCCCGCGAAAAAGGCCAGCCAGACAAAACCAAACACGGCTAATCTGGTTTTATTGCCGGCGCCGGCTATGGAACGTATCGTCACCCGCACGAGAGCGCATATCCCTTCAAACACCACTGACAGCCCCGAAAGCTTACAAAAAAAGCTCAAGAATGCCACAAAAAAGGACTTGCGCCCGACTGCGGTATGCAAAAATGCAAACCCCCTCCTTATGGTAGTCAATCCCCTATTCGATCCTTCGGCCATTGACCGGCATGCAGGAAAACCAGCATCCCGCAAAGGTGATCGAGCTGTATTCGATGGGGTTGGGGAAATACATCGCCATCACGTCGATCTTGTTAGGCTGCAAATCCGGTTCGTCGTCAACGTATCGATAGGTCACGCCGTTCAAGGTCACCGTAAACACCAGTGTTTTCGGTGCGGTCCTTTCGATCTTCAGGACCAGCGGCGAGTAAACATCCAACGCCAGGCCGAACCCGCTCAGATCGAGGCTCTTACCGTAAGACGCGGCACTGGAGACAAGCGAGCCCCCGTCCTCGCCGTAAGGCTTTGTCCGCTTCATGAATTTGCCGGGAATGGCATCGCTGTGGCGGCGTTTTATGCCGACTGGCAAATGCGGGCATACCCTGACGTGGTAGCCCAGGTAGCCGCGAAACCTGATGTCCGCATACCCGATTCCGTCTCTGTCCACGTGATCCCGTCCGTTTGAATCGAAAAGGCCTATGCGGATATCGCCGGTGCCGCTCAACATCGTGGGATCGGTCGAAGCAACCCCAGTTCTAGTGCCCGAACCCTTGTACTTGTATACTACTTCAGCAGTGTCGCCCACATCGGTCAGGCGCATCGCCGGCAGGCGCACAGCAATCATATCCGGCGCCGCGGGGTCCTTCCAGACGAGTTGGTGGTCCTCGTTAAGAACCAACCGATCCGGATCCTCCGACATATACCAGTTCAGGCCGTCGAACCGAACCGACGCAAAGCCCGCCTCGGGAACAAGAACGCCAGCCAGAAGAACTACGAACAAACGCGCAATCGCTGACTTCATAAGCCTCTACCGCTTCTGCAACCTGACCTGTGGCGGCAATTTTACACTTCATCGACCCGGCGTTCAAGGGCGTGGCGGCCAGACCTGGGCAAGACCGCGGGGTAATGATAAATTTATTGAACTTCGAAAACACAATGCGGTAATCAGATTTTCAGCAAGACAAGGCCTTGTTTTCCGGCGACACGCTGTTCGCCGGGTCGGTCGGCCGCACGGACCTGCCCGGCGCAAGCTCTTCGCAGCTTGCAGAAAGCATAAGGACGAAGCTGTTGGTCCTGCCGGACGAAACAGTCGTGTATCCCGGCCAAGGACCATCGACGACAATCGGCCGAGAAAGGGTCTCAAACCCCTTCGTGACGGCCTGACAAACGCGAAGCCGCGTTTGTTATAACCACGGTTTACACGATTTTATTCGGATTTTCACGTTTGCCGGCCGGGGGTCTCAAAGCAGCGCAACCAGCATCGCATAGTCTTCGAAGCTGACTGTTCCGTCGCCGTCCAGATCCGCCTCTAGATCCTGGTAGCCGGGGCCGGCGTCGAGCCAGTATAGCAGAAGAATACGCAGATCCGCCCTGTCAACGTCTCCGTCGTGGTCCAAATCGCCCGGGACCGCTGGCCGAATCGATATCGTGAAGCCCGTGGTTGTCGTCGACTGGGTTCTGACCCAGACGGCGAGGCTGCGCGGGCCGTTGGCACTCATCTCGATTCCGCAGAGGGCGTCGCCGTCGGCAGCCGGGCTGCCGTTGACGGACACGTCGACCTGTTCCGGGCCGTCCCAGTTCTTGACGATAAAGCAGGGGTTCACCACTGGCGAATTAGACGAGCCCGAAAGCGAGAAGGAAAGCTGCGATGCACCCGGTTGGGTTTGCCGCAAAATGTAGGCCCTTTGGCCGCGGTCGTAGCCCTCGCTCGAAAGCCCACCGCCGGTTACCGACAGGGACGGCGCCCTGTTCCAGGACTTGCCAAGGGCAACCAGGGAAACCGGGGACTGATTCGTGAAGCCATACATCATCTGGTCGGTTGAAAGGTCGTCTGTGTCAACCTCGCCCAGTGCGGCGTGAATGAGGTGGTCGGTGCCGGTTGCCAGGCGGCCGTCGGACAATATCTGCGAGGCCGGCCAGTGGTTCCACGCGGGCCAGTAGGTATAATCGTTCTTTTCGTCTTGTCCCCATGGTCCTATGTAAACACCGACCTCGAAAATGACGAACGGCTTGTACGCCGACTTGAGGTTCACGACCTCTATGTTCGCGTTGGAAAGCGTGTTGCCCGGGATCCCCCCGGCCCATGACAACGTGCGGCTCTGGCCGCTTTCGTTGACGAGGGTAAGCGACTCAAGATCTATAATCTCCTCGGGTCTCTTGCCCGGCGGTGTGAGAAACTGCGTGTCCTGCAGGCTGTAATGGCGGCTTTCCGAAGTCCAGTACTTGACGTCCCGGACGCCGGCCCCGTCGGGGTATATTGAGTAGTACTCATCCACCCAGTCTCCCCAACCGGTGTCCCCATCGACACGGGGCTGGTTGTACAGGATGTCCACGAGAGCGTAGCGCCAGTGTATGACGACCCTGGCGCCGGTGCTTTCGATGACTCGCACGTGGGAATGCCGGCACTGTTTGTCGGACATGTGCTCGGCGCAGCTCATGGTCCCTCCGCCGCCTTCCTCGACGCTCTGGTCGGATATCCAGAGGTTGTTCTCCGTGGACCAGCCCTGGCCGTATGAGGTGCCGCGCCAGAATACCGTCGATACCGGCGCGAAGTTGTACTTGACGATGACGTCCGGGTGTTCGGAGACCCTCCACATGTTGTCCCATGTCTCGTAGTATGACAGTTTCCTGTAGAACGCCCCGAACCTGTCGGAGTCCGCGGGCTTCGAGGGCAAAATTCTCTGCTGCATCGCCGGCTCTTCCCGCTGGAGCGGGTCGGGCGCCGTCTGTGCATATTCCCCCGATATCTGCGAGGCATCGAGAGCCCTGCCGTATATTTTTACCTCGTCGATGAGGCCGTCGAAACCGTACCATGTCGGCAGCGTCGCGTCTTCGCGGACGGGGTCCGTGGGGGTGATTGGGGTGTTGTTTCTTCCGATCAAAAGGTCTCTGCCGGCTGTTGATATCGCCCCTCCGGCCGATCGCGAGCCGGCGGGTGAGCCGTCGATGTACAGCTTAATCTGGCCGGAAGAGGGGCTATAGGTGCCCGCAACGTGGGTCCACCGGTACCGTTCCAGGCTCGCCGAGGAAACAAGGCTCTGCCAGCCTCCGCCGGCCGACACCATGAAACCCAGCCGGCCGCTTTTGTTTATGCCCAGGTACCAGCCGGAAGACTCCCAGCTCGACTGGTGCACGATCGGAGCCCAATTCCACGGGTTTGCGCCGACGGCGACCCATGCCTCGACCGTCAATCCTCCGCTTACCGAAGGCGTGTGTGCCTGCGGCAGGGTCACGACCGACTCGTAGCCGTCGAACTGCAGGCAGGAGCCGAGGATACCGGCCTTCCAGAGGCTCTTGTGCCCCCCGATCGCGCACGAAATTCCTCCGATCTGCTCGACGGTAGCGTCGCCAGAACCCTCGTTGAACCGCAACCATGCGTCGGGCGATCCCGCCGGTACGGAATCGGTCTTAACCGTCACAAGAACGTCGTCGGACGACGACAGTTGGCCGTCGCCGGCCGTCAGACGCAGCTTGTATTGCCCCGGTGCCGAAAGCCAAACGGCCGTCGAGGCGCTGCCGGCGTCTGCGAAGGCTGCGCTTCCGGCGCCCGCTACCTTGGTCCACGAGCCGGTGAGTGAGTCGCTGGGAAGCCCGTCGTCTTCGACCGAGCCGCTCAGGTTCGCTTCGTAGGGGCCCGGCGCTCCGGGCGACACCAGCAGGGATATGTCCTCGCCCGCATCGACCCGTGGGGCCTTGTTGGCGGAGGTCGTCTGTCCCAGCGGCGTTACCGTGACTCGTATCGGCTGCGTGCTCCTCTTTCCCAGCCACAGCACCAGGTCGGCGCCGAGCGGCTGTTCTGCGTAGCCTGCCCGCCAGTTGCGGAACGGCCTGCCGTCCAGGCGCACGACGACAGCGGCATGTCCCCAGTTCCTGATAACCATAGCGGGATTGTTTACCGACGCCCCGCCCGAGGTATCCAGGGTGAACTCGAGTTCGGCGGGCATGCCGTTTCGCCGGCAGCGAAGATTGTAAGCGCGTCTTTCCTCCATAAAGCCTTCATTGTTGTAGTGCGCTTGCGAGTCCGCCTCCAGGACCAGCTGGGGAACTGTCTGCCACGCGGCCGGCAGCTCTGCTATGCCGTCGAGCTGCAGTCGGAGTCTCTGCAAGGTCAGGTTGGATTCCGAGAGCCAGTCATCCAGCTTGGGCCTGCCCCTTCGCATGGTTCTTATGCAGACGCCGTCCGGCCAGACGCAGAAGTACTCGTCGACCCAGCCGTCCCAGTCAACGTTTGAGAAATTTGGCATGTATCTCCAGTGGACCACGGCCCTGGCCGGGCTGCTTTCTATGATCCGCACGTGGGAGTACTTGTTTACGTTGTCGTAGCGGAGGCCCGGGCCGTCGCCGTTTCGCGGCACAAGCTCGTCGACGTACCACGTGCCCGAGCCGGCCTGCCAGTACGGCAGATAGCTCGAGCCGCGCCAGAAAACGAACCTGTTGGCGGGGTCTTCGAACTCGACGGCTACATCCGCGTATGGGCCCACCCTCGCGGCGGACTCCCAGGACTGGCCGGAGTTGATCCGTTCGTAGCGGGCTCCCTTCAGCAGGGTTATAGTACGTTCGGTTATCGTGAAGGTATGCTGCTGGTATTGTCCCAGCCTGGCGCCAGCCGAGACATTTGAAAGTCTCAGCACAACCGTCTCGTCGCCTTCACCGGGCCCGTCATCGGTTATTGTAATGGTCAGGCTTTTTGCCGTCTGGCCTGGCTGGAACGTCAGAGCCGATCCTGCTATTTGATAATCCACACCGCCGCCGGTGGCGGTTCCGCCTGTCACGACGTAATCGACGCTAACGTCCGCGGCCGCCGGCCAGCTGAGCGTTACGGGTATCTGGACACTGCCTGCATTCTCGAGCGCCTCGTCAGCAGCGTATGCGAATGATACCTTCGGGCGGGGATCAAGGATCGTCAAAGTGTGTTCGGCGAAGGACCCCAGCTGTACGTCTCCTCCGGAAAGACCGGACAGCGTGATGGTCACCGTCTCGTCGTCCTCGTTCATTCCGTCGTCGGTTACCGGCACGGTTATCGTACGGTTTGTCTGTCCTTGTGAGAAGGTCAGCGTTCCCGGGGCAAGAGAGTAATCCGTTCCGTTATCGGCCGTTCCGCCTGTGACCGAGTAGTCGACCGTAACGGTTTCCTGGACAGGCGATGACAGCACAACCTCCACCGGCGCGGTTCCGCCAGTCTCAAGCACGGATGAGGCGGAGGTTGCGAAAGACACCATGTTGCCGGCGTAGAACCTTACCTCGGACAGCCCTGAGCAATTGCCGCCGTGGTTGTTCAAGACGCTGATTTTAACGTACCTGGCCCGCACGCTGTTGAAGTCCACCTCCGTGTTGTGGGCGTATGTGTCGGTGGCATCTGCTATGGCGAAAGTGTGGGTTGTGCCGAGGGGCTGCCAGTTGCTTCCGTCCGTGGAGTATTCTATAGTGCAGTCCCTGGTTCCCCTGCCGGTGCGGGTGCTGCCGTCTGCGACCACCTGGTTGTAGTTCCACACCCACATGGTTTGCAGTGTATACTCCCTGTCGAACTCATAAATTATCCACGGCTGCGTATCCCACTGTTCCGCCAGCCACATCGTTCCCTCGCCGGGGTTTGGCGGCTCGGCTCCGGTGGAAATCTGGTTGGTGTGCAGGTCGCCCGTAAGGCCGTTGCCGTTACAGGAATATACCGGTTCGAGCTGGTAGTTCACGCTCGACGCCGTCGCCGAGATGTTCGCCGGGTCGATGAACTGGGTGGCCGCGAAGCCTGCGGCCGCCTGGTATAGGATAATGCCGGCTGTAAACGCCGAGAGCTGAAACGCTTTCTTTGCGTACATAAAGTCCTCCTTCATCGAATGGACTGTTTCGTTCGCACCTTTGCGCTTATTATACAATATGAAGCGCCACAGAACAAGCCGGAAAATCAAAAATCGCTGTTGACCGGGATTTCCCATTTAGACCGTAAAAACGCATAGTTCCGCACCTTTCTGATCTTCAAGATACTCATAAACTCGCTAACTTGTCAAGAAAAATCTTCCCCCAGAAAGTGAATCCGTCTTCAATGGATAAATACTTATTTGAGCCTGAACTTTCACAACTGAACCTCTGCTGCTATAAACGAGCCCTTTTTACTATTTACAGTACGGCACTCGACAGTCATTAGTTCTCGCCGCCTTATCCTGCACTCTTTACAGGCATTTTCTTTTAGCAGCGCCATGTTGATGGTAGTCATCTCCTCAACAATCTCAAGCCCGGATTTCCCATTTAAAACTGGCGCCTCATATGCTAATTCGATAGTATAGAGCTTATGAACCGGTTTTAAATGACTTGGGGTAATTATAAAGGAAGCACCTGATGGGTGAAAGCAAAAACGAAGCTTTTAGACTCACTTTTGACAGAAGGATAAAGCTTGAATTTCATGGGACCAAAGTCAC